>JAABUP010000797.1_pt1 | contig 67908 bp, 92 predicted proteins | sample 5559201 | NCBI WGS metagenome assembly JAABUP01 (sample SAMN10711887, study PRJNA513373) | rock metagenome | isolation source: Antarctica rocks | place: Antarctica
AGCAGATGGCACAGATCAGGGAGCTTGTTGAGTTGCCTTTGAGGCATCCTCAGCTGTTCAAGACCATTGGGGTGAAACCACCCAAGGGTATCCTGCTGTATGGTCCCCCAGGATCAGGTACAGACACGGATTGCATAAGTGGTTTTGTGAACATGATCAGGTCCATGCATATTGTGTTCACAGGTGTTGTACCTTGCCTGACCCTGCCCCAGTGGCATTACAGGATTAGCTGCCATGCTGGCGCAAGCCAGACAAACCTCCATCTCATACATGCTTCATGTTTGTGTCTGAGACTACATGCAGTTGGTTTTGTCATGGTGATAATGCATGTCATAACATCAGGACATTCAGGGAATGCACTGACCGTTTGCAGGTAAGACACTTATTGCCAGAGCTGTGGCAAATGAGACAGGGGCATTTTTCTTCCTGATCAATGGGCCCGAGATCATGTCCAAGCTAGCAGGAGAGTCTGAAAGCAATCTGCGGAAGGCTTTTGAGGAGGCAGAGAAGAATGCACCTGCCATCATCTTCATTGATGAGATTGACTCCATTGCACCAAAGCGTGAAAAGACACAGGTACTGTGTAGACTGTTGCAGCCATGACTCTAATGCAAGCAATGCAATGCCCGTCATCAAGTGCTGCCCTGCATATCTTGCCTGACCGCCAGTAATGGCCTCGGTCTGTTGCCAAGCCATCCTCCATATCTTGCTTGAGCGCTAGTAATGGCCTCAGTCTGTTGCCCAAGCCCGTCTGCTGGTGACGGTGTGCTGCTGGGGAAGGTGCTTGACAAGACACATGTTGCTCACAGGCATTTGCCTGCATGGAAATGTAAATTGATTGTATTCGCTTGCTTGCATGCGCTTGCTGCCTTCCCTACACCTAGGGCCTGATGAGCTCTGTTCCTGATAGGGCTGTCTGCTTGCACAGGGTGAGGTGGAGCGACGAATTGTCAGTCAGCTGTTGACACTCATGGATGGCCTCAAGTCAAGAGCTCACGTCATTGTCATGGGCGCCACCAACAGACCCAACAGCATTGATGCTGCACTGAGGCGTTTTGGGCGCTTTGACAGGGAGATTGACATTGGTGTACCTGATGAGACTGGCCGTCTTGAGGTGTTGCGTATCCACACCAAGAACATGAAGCTGGACGATCAAGTAGACCTGGAGGCAATTGCAAGGGTATGCCCAGCAATAACATCTCTGACCAAATGCTCAGGATCTGAGCATACCTGTGACTTTGAGCATCACAGATACAATTGCAACGCTCTCTGGCGCGGGATGTGTAGAATCTACACTGTAGATGCGTGCAACCAAGGTGTGCACTTCAGAGAAGTCTCATCATCACTAGTTTACCTGCTTCTTGTGAGACATGCACATTGTTGCAGTGCAGCAGTATTCTGTCTTGACAACCTTTTGCAGAGGTGTTACAGCTCTACTCACGTTGTCAATGCTTCTGGTTACAAATCTCACGCAACCTCTGCAGGATACTCATGGCTATGTGGGAGCTGATCTGGCTGCACTTTGCACAGAAGCTGCTCTGCAGTGCATCCGTGAGAAGATGGATGTGATTGACTTGGAGGATGAGGAGATTGATGCCGAGATCCTCAACTCCATGGCTGTCACCAATGACCACTTCAAGACTGCATTGGGCATCAGGTCAGACAAGTTATACAAGCACTGTAGCAGTACAACAGCTGACAATGACCCATTGCACTATTGCTTTCATTTATGAGTATTAGCCTCTTCTGGCGTACACCTTGATGTCAGCAAGCAATATCAGTGATTGCCGAGCTACAGTTGCATACCCCAGAAAACCTATCACTTTTATGTGCATGGTTCAGCAACTTGAGTTTGCAGTGTATGGTGCGCAATCTATGGAAATACCAATGGTGTGTTACCTGTTCACGCATGCTCTTGCTGATACTGGTCAACTTTGTTGAATGCAGCAACCCATCTGCGTTGAGGGAGACAGTGGTGGAGGTGCCCAACGTCAACTGGGATGACATCGGCGGCCTGGAGGGTGTCAAGAGGGAGCTGCAAGAAGTTGTGCAGTACCCTGTCGAGCACCCTGAGAAGTTTGAGAAGTTTGGAATGGCGCCTTCCAAGGGAGTCCTCTTCTATGGACCCCCAGGTGGGCACATGCTTGATTCTGTGTTGCTGACACTGTTTGGCCGTGACTCAGCAATCACCTGTATGACATTACTTGGCATGCTGTGCTATACTGCAAGCGCAAGTGTTGCAGTCTTCCTAGCAACCACTTGATGGAGTCAGCCACCAGGAACAACTGCTACAGCTACCAATAAGACATTTTCTGCATGCACAGCAATTGCTTGGCAGCTTAACACTTGCAGCTAAAGGCGATGTGGCTTGAGCTTAGAATGTATGTTCTGCAATGTGCAGGCTGTGGAAAGACACTGTTGGCAAAGGCTATTGCCAACGAGTGCCAAGCTAACTTCATCAGTGTCAAGGGACCTGAGCTGCTGACCATGTGGTTTGGTGAGTCTTTCTACAACACAGCAGTTGCTCGTTTTGCAATGCTGGGTTTCTTGCTGTTGTCTCTGCCAACAGCTGCTTCATGTTCAGCTGCTAGACTTTACATATAGAGGCACTCGCATTTGCAATGCTGTTGTTGTGTATTCCAGGTTGTATGTAATCTTATGTACGATCTGAAAAATCTGTACTCATGATCACTTTCAATTTGGCTTGCACGTGACTCACACAGGTGAGAGTGAAGCGAACGTCAGAGAAATCTTTGACAAGGCCAGGCAAAGTGCGCCATGTGTGCTCTTCTTTGATGAGCTGGACAGTATTGCCAACCAGAGAGGCTCAAGCTCAGGGGATGCTGGAGGTGCAGCTGACAGGGTGCTAAACCAGCTGCTGACAGAGATGGATGGCATGAACTCCAAGAAGACTGTCTTCATCATTGGAGCCACCAACAGGTGCCCAATCTGAATATCAGTCCCAACATGTGGCATGTGAAATGGTGCACATGTGCAGTAACATGTACATTTGTGAAGTGAATAGCGACATGCCGAGTTGTGGCAGCAGGTAGATGATGAAGTCATGGTCAGCCATACTGCACCAAGCTATGCTTGATTGAGCAGCGCTGCGGCACATTGTGCTTGCTGCCAGACAATAGCGTTATTAAGCTTTTTTGTCATACAGATGGTGAGCATGCTATGTGCTGTCAGACATGCAACAAGTGTGCCTCTGTGAGAAGCTGACAAATATGATCAATGTGCTGTGCAGGCCTGACATCATCGACTCAGCTTTGTTGAGACCTGGAAGACTAGATCAGCTGATTTACATTCCATTGCCAGATGAGGGCAGCCGAACCCAGATCTTTAAGGCTGTGCTGCGCAAGTCCCCAGTCGCAGATGACGTGGACACTGCACTGCTGGTCAAGTACACCAACGGATTCTCAGGAGCTGACATCACAGAGATCTGCCAGCGGGCATGTAAATACGCCATCAGGTACAGAGAGTCAAGTGTATCTGTGCAGACAGATTGCCTCTGTGTTTTTTCTTTGTGCTGCTTGTGCTTTGTGTAGCTGCTGATGGTTTCTCCAGACATTGCAGAACAGTAAGCTGCCTGGCTTTCAATGTGCTTGCTGGCAGTGCTTGAGCAGCCATGGCATCTCAGGCTCAGCATCATCTGTGGTTCGACAAAAGTCAAGCCAATTGGGCCCTCTGACAATCGCTGTTCTGGCATGTCGTGCTGATTGTCAACTGTGCATTGCAGAGAAAACATTGAGAAGGATATTGAGCTAGAAAGGAGAAGAGCCGAGAACCCTGACCTGATGGAGGATGATGTGGATGCAGTGCCATGCATCACCAGGTCAGCTCCTTAAACTTGAGCACAGGCAGCCAGTCATATGAGACACAAGTTGCATCCTACAATTTTATGCTTAGGGTGTTGTGCCTTGCATTCCTTGCTCTGTTCACAACATGAGGAGGTGCATTACACTGGCACCTTTGATGACATGTTGTAGGATTGTTTGCTGCTGCTCAATATTGTCAGCTCAACAGATGGTGTGCATGCAGGGCTCACTTCGAGGAGGCCATGAAGTATGCTAGACGAAGTGTCAGTGATGCTGACATCCGCAAGTATGCAGCTTTTGCGCAAACACTGCAGCAGTCACGTGGGTTTGGGTCAGAGTTCAGATTTGCAGACCGACCAGCAGGCGCTGCTGCAACCACTCCTGCTGGTGAGGCCGCAGCAGCATTTGGTGGAGGAGCAGCAGCTGACGATGATGATGACTTGTACAACTAGTCATGTGGACTGCGTAAACATGTCCTAATTTGTTTTTCTCTTTCTGCTCTATAAATGTTGGCAATCAACATTCCCCAAACAAGTCCTGCCAATACAAATGGTGTTTGTTTGCCCAACCTTTTCATTTGATTGCTTCTGACTCTTCATTGCTGAGGTAATAGTGAAACATTTGCATGAGCAGTGGAGCTGTTTATCAATCTGTGTATGTGGTAGGCTTGAAAGTCCCTGCAGAGCTTGTTTGTGACGCTAATGAGATCTGCAGCTGCTAATTGCTGTGCTGGTCAGCTAGCATATAAGTATGTGTGTTACTTGTGATATCAAAGCACGTGAGGAAAGAGTCTGTGTTATGAACAATGGCCTACGAAATTGAGGTGTCAGGCGGTCAGAAAACGTCAGCAGACTGGCTAGTGATCTGCAACCTAGCAGGTTGTGCTGCTGTTGTAGAGGCTTTGCAATCGATACCACCACTTGCATAGACGAAGATGTCTGCACTGATCCACCTGCATCCCTTGATAGATTGGATCGCAGATGCATGTTCCCAAGGATGCACTGATTTGCATAGCCTGGTATAATGCCTGGGTCATAGAGAGTCTGATACAATATTCAATCTGCGTGATGCATTGCCGACATACTTACAATGCATCCCGGAGGCTGCCTTTACAAAAAGTCATGGGGAGTAGAGGTCCTGACTCTGACTGTCATCTCAGTAACCAATTGTTGGGGCACCCAGAAAAGGACCTCACCGCAATATAGACCCCTTCTCTCATCATGACTAAGGCTCTGTACAGCCTAATGTACTAGACGGCTCATGGGTAATAAGCAGTTGAGCCGAGCATAGAAGCGTCTGTAGTTGCACAGAAACGGTCGCAGTGCCTCATAACTTATCCAAACAGCAAAGTCGCAACGCTCGATCGTGCACGCAATCATGCAGGAGCTCAAACACGTATATGGCACCACTGAAAGGATTGAGTCGTTGTTGGACTCAAAGATAGGTCAGAAGTTTGAGAACTTGAGCCAGAACGGAAAAGTCGCAGCAGAATACGTGTGGATTGGAGGCACTGGCTCTGATCTGCGGTCTAAGACCAAGACCCTCGACAGCAAGCCCAAGAAAGTTGAGGATCTGCCAGTGTGGAACTTCGATGGCTCCTCAACCGGCCAGGCACCTGGAACCGACAGCGAGGTCTTCCTTGTCCCACGGTATGTATCAATAGATTTTTGCTGACAAATTTTGCATCAAGCAGCCGGCATCGTCTGGAGGTCCGCTTTCTGAGTGGGTCCTTTGCGACACCGTAGATCTCTATGCGCACCGACATGTTGCTGTGCTTCTGCAGCGCTATGTATCCTGACCCATTCAGAGTCCCAGGAGACAACATTCTGGTCATGTGCGACTGCTATGAGCCTCCAAGGCTGGGCGAAGACGGCGAGACCAAAGTCCCCATGAAGCCTATCCCCACAAACACTCGCCATGACTGCAACGCGGCCATGGAGAAGGTTAAGGACCAGGAGCCATGGTTTGGCATCGAACAAGAGTACACCCTGTTGAACGCAGCCACTAAGTGGCCCCTCGGCTGGCCCAAATGTGGCTTCCCAGGACCTCAGGGACCATACTATTGTAGTGCTGGAGCTGGTGCTGCCATCGGCCGTGAGGTCATTGAGGCTCACTACAAGGCTTGCCTGTATGCTGGCATTCAGATCTCTGGTGTCAATGCTGAGGTTATGCCAGCACAGTGGGAGTACCAAGTTGGTCCCTGCACCGGCATTGAGTCAGGCGACCAGATGTGGATGTCTCGTTACCTTTTGTTGAGAGTGGGCGAGCTCTTCAATGTTGTTGGATCTTTTGACCCCAAGCCTGTGCCAGGTGTGTCTCTTTCTTACTCGGATGTTGGCATTTTGCCTTGCATTGAAAGGCCCCATTCTGCACTGCACAGCGGTGCTCATTGCTAGTCATATTTGCATATCTCCTGCGTGTATTTCAATTGCCCTGGTTGATCTGTAGTGAGTTATGTGCATGCATAGAAGCTGCAAGACAGCACCAGGGTTTGTCATGATTGGCTCTCTTCTGGCAGAACTATGTTGTCTTTGTTCCTGGTATAAAACTTGGGGTTTTTTTTGCTTTTGGTAGAATTGAAGCTCTGCCAGTTGATGACCTACAGGGGCATGAAAACAACTGATTTTGTCTGGAATATGCAGGTGACTGGAACGGCGCTGGAGGTCACGTCAACTTCAGCAACAACGACTCAAGAAAAGAGGGCACTGGCTGGGATGCTATCAAGAAGCAAATCTCCAAGCTTGAGAAGAAGCATGCTCTGCACATTGCCTCGTATGGAGAGGGCAATGAGCGAAGACTTACAGGTCTGTGGCTTACATTCCCAGATGTATGTGTGCCTCTATACATGCACAGACTGCACTATTGCTTTTCCAGATTTGGCATTTGGCTGTATTGTGTACAACACTGATGTCTATTTGTTTGTGTACACATTGCATTGCGACAAGTCTGCCTGCCAAACCATGTGATGTGTAGACTTGCATGTCTATTGAATCTGCTTATGCATTTCATGTAGCATTGTGTACATATGGGCTTTTGCACTGGTACTATACAGCATTGTGGTGCTGCAGGCAAGCATGAGACATCCAGCATGGAAGATTTCAGCTGGGGAGTAGCAAACAGAGGTGTCTCTATCAGAGTTGGCAGGAATGTGCCAGTTGACAAGTGCGGATACTATGAGGACAGGCGCCCAGCATCCAACTTGGACCCCTACGTGGTCATCAAGCTGCTTGTTGAGAGTGCTTTGTTGTAGAGCTCTGTTCTGTCTGACCGGCCCTGCTATGTTGCAATTGCTCATTTGGTGTTGCCTGCACATCCTTATTGTCCTTTCTAGACACTCTTAGGGTATTTGCAGGATGAATTTGTGTGCTGGATGTTGGGTGGAATTACCAAAATTTGTGTCATATTCACCATCTTTGTGCAACATGGTACAGCGTTTCCAGTCTGTCCAGGATCTGACATCAGTGTCTGCTGACAATGTACATTTTGGCCTGCTGGTTCAATATATGATGCCTGACTGTTGTATCAACATATGTAATTATGACCTGAGTCTGCTGAATGCTCAAAACTGGTGCCTGAGAATTGCATTACAGCCCATGAGTTCATCAGATCGCAAACCTGCTGATGCACACCCAAATGAGGAATGCCAACACAACGCCTTATATAGAGTCTCTGCAGGGTAGGCGGGGCAAGGCACAGCATAGCTTAGGGGATCGGCTCAATTCGCTGATGTTTGCTGAATTGCTCTGACACAGCAAACGAAGCTACACTTCACACTCACGGCAACTGATGCCGCTGCAATAAGCAACAACAAACGAAAGTGAAGTTGGCAGATGAAACTAGGACGAATGCATTAATGCTATGTAAAGTTGCATTTGTGCGTAACCGACTGCTGAGTAAGCAGCAGTTGCACACTGTTGCACGTCAAAATTTGCTGCCACGCCCTTCACTTCAACAACTTCAACTCAAACGCCTTCATCGGTAGTTGCGATAGTCTGGCTCATACATGTTCTGCAAAGCTGCTGTTTGCAAGTCAGACGGCTTGGGCTGCTCAGTAGCAAGCCCAGCATCATATGCTTTCTGTGCAACAGCCTTTGCTATGTGAGCTGAGATGTCCCTGATGGGTCCAATAGGCGGGTAGATAGCCCCTCTTGCCCTGTCTTCATCTGTGACCAGCTTTGCAAGTGCTTCAGCAGCCACGATGAACATGTCATCTCGCAGCTTTGTGGACCTGGACAACAGTGTGCCCAAACCCACTCCAGGAAACAGGTATGCTGTTTCACAGGTGCTAGGATGGAAATGACGGCCGTCATCAAGGACGACATCACTGCTGTCTGTCCGTGTGTCCCTGTCAGCAAAGATACACCGGCCGTCTGTCCATGTGTACGCATCCTTAGGCTTCACCTCTGCTCCAGGCTGAGACAAAGGCATGATGATTGGGCGCTGGTTGTTGGCACCCATTTCCTGGCATACGTCTTCGTTGAAAGTGATTGTGGGTGGCATGCTGGAAATGCCAATAAGCACAGATGGCTTGATGGTCTTAACCGCATCCACCAAATCTGGGCAGCTTTGCTTCTCGGGCGTGGCCTGCCTGTGACAGTACGGCAGCTTGTGATCATCCAGCTCATCTGCGTCGCCCCTGCTGCGCACAACCAGCCCCTTGGAATCTAGAAGCCAGACGCGCTTCCTAGCATCCAGGATTGTCTCATTGACATGGCGCCGCTCCCGAGCAATGGCTGCTGCGATGATGGAGGCTATTGAAGTGGCGGCTCGCCCTTCACCAGCAATCAGGAATGTGTGGTCTGCCAGTTTCTTGGAGGTGAGAGGTGCAGCTGCCAAGATGCCAGCAATGACCACCGCTGCCAGTCCTTGTATGCCATCTGAGAAAACAGGGAAGTTGCCACTGTACTGAGCCATGGTCTTGGACATGTTCTCATACTGCATGTCCTCCAGGTGAATCAAGACTGTGTTGCCAAACCTACGTTGGACTGCATTGAAGAACTCATCCAGCAGCTCCTGCAAGGAGGAGCAGACTGTAACACCCAAAGCCCAACAAGAGCACAGGTAGCCATGTCGAAGTTTGTCAACAACGGAAGAGTGATGACTCAGCTCAGCAGTCAAGGCAAGGCTGTCAGCAGCAAGATTGCAATCCCCGTCAAATGCGGCACTCTCACCATGCAACAAAGCTGCTACTCTGCTAATGATGCTGCAGCCAGGCAAGACGGATGCGACTGACCAGCATGCAGCTGTTCCATAGCCTGTCGTATGCATGTCCTGACGGCATCTTCAGCAAACCATACAGTCATAGACGGCCAGCTCAGCTGAGTCAGTGCTACACAACTTCATCACACATCATTTCATAGCTCACATCTTTCATTGAACACCTGTCTCCCTCTGGGGTCAGGTATATACAGTCCTGAGTAGCTCCTGGCTTGCAATACCTCATGGTACATAGGCAACAAAGGCATGTGCAGATCGTACCTGGTACTCCAGGCCTCTGACTCGCTTCTGCTTGAGGCCAACATAGAAGGGGCTGTCCAGCAGCTGCTGGTTGTCGGTGCCACAGTCCAGCACCATGGGCAAGCACACAGAGGGGGGTATGCCGCCACAGGCTGTGTACAGAGCCAGCTTGCTCACAGGCACACCCACAGACTGCAACATGCAGTATAATCATCATCAGCAAGGGCAGAAAAGCTGATTTTCCTAATAATTTTTGTCTTTTTAGTGGGACCGTATCTGAAAGTGATCATGCATTTGTTTGAGTGAAAACAAGTACACAGAAGGGAGGTGTGCTGCCACAGGCTATACACTGAGCTAGCATGCTGACAGGTACCCCAACACTGCAACATGCATATGAAGCACCAGCAAGGGCATGGGAAACAGCCTGGGCTGCCACCTCACGAGGCTGCTGTCATGATCGTCAGGAGGCATGTTTCTTTTGTTTCAGCACAAAGAATGAGGTATGCCGTTGCAGGCTGTGCACAGAGTCAGCTTGCTTGCAAGCACGCCCACAGACTGCACCATGCATGATACCACCTCAGTATTGTACTACATTGACCTTTAGCATTTCTGCATCAGAATCACATCACGCAGTCTGAGCATGCGCTAGTCAACCATCTCCAGCTGCTTATGCAGATTTTGTGTTGAGGTTACATGATACTTGGCTTGCACAGAACCACTGCTGGTGTTTTGCGAGCAAAGTAGCAGACAGGCAGTGTTGAGGCAGAATCCTATGCCCTCTGTCACAACAGTGTTCTGTTGCTGACCCCTGATTTGCTGTGCCATGAGTTGCAGACCTTGTTGCTGGCAACTGCTGTGGTACATCGTTGTTGAAACGGAGACAGTGCTCGTGAGCCCCGTTGCCTTGTGACTGCCGCAATGCAGAGAGATATGGCTAGTCATGGTCTCACCTTGCAGATGAGACGTACAGAAAGCTCATGGCTTGCTGCTGCCGACTGCATAGAGTTGTAGCCGTGACATGCAAGTCTGTATAAGCTTTATGAGCTTTCTAATTCATGCTCGGACAAGCCAAACACTTCATGCAAAACTAAACTAGATAGACAAAACACAAGCTCATGACCTCTTACTGCCGATAACAGCCAGATGTACAGATGTCAGTGTGCAGACAGGACATGAACAGACCTGCACTCCGAGATCACCCAGGTGGCCAACCCTCTCTCCGTCAGTCACACAGATTGCCTTGATGCGCCTCTCGGGCCAGTTTTTCATGATTTGATAGATCATGCCTGCACCATGATGTTTGAGAGCTTCAATCTTGCTCTGCCACTGCTAAAGTCACTAAGATAAGCTTTTCACGCAGCAGCAGGGGCCTACTCAGCAGCCAGAAGCTGAAAATGCACATCAGCTGGGCACACTTACTACTCACACACAAGCACATGCAGCTAGCCAGGGACAACCTGCTAGCCAGATGACTCACACAGGACTATCATGCAGCAGTGCCTTCACTTCAACTTGCTGGCCCATGTCAATGATTTCAGGCAATCTTGTGGTGATTGGTGGCTTGGATGCATCATACACTTACATGCTCATGTGTGAAGTTGTGACTGACCTTTGTCTTTGAGACTGATGAAAAGCGCCCGAGGAAGGCTTCTGAACATGAGAGCATACTTGGCACAGTACTCGCTGACTGTGGGCATGTGCACAATGGGCAACAGCTCCTTGATGTTGTCCACAAGCAGCTTGTAGAACAGGCTCTCATTGCGCTCTTGTAGCGCAGTCAAGTAGCTGTGCCGGTCCAGGTCATTAGTCATGCTGCGGATGTTGATGAGGACTCTGTCAGCCTGTGAGGATTAGGTCAGGCTTGATTTCTGATGCCCAGGCGTGCGGTGGTGCTTCAGCACATCAGGCAGAACACATGTACAAACTGCGCTTGGCTTTGCCTTTAGCTGTGATGTTGAAAACCAGCTGCAGTGTGGGGAAACTGGCTTACTCCACTATATTTGCTGACAGACAACATGACCAGCAAGCCCCATACAGGTCAAAAGGAATGAGGTGGTGATGGCGACATTCACCTGCACATCTTGGGACAGGATTGCAGGTGGTAGCAGACCACGCATGTACAGCCTGTCCCTCTCAGTTTCTGTGAAAGCTAGACCCTTGTTGTATTTGGGGTTGCGACATAGATCAACACCAGAAATAACACTGCAGACAATAGAATTCTGAAGATCGGCTCAATGGCCTATAACAGACCAGAATTGCCGCAGTAGTAAAAGGGCATGCAGGAACTGGAGCCCTCTCGCACACCTTCGCACCCAAGGTGTTATTGAACTGACGGGACGCTCATCTGTGCTAGCATCCGTGTCTCCAATGCCGCTGAAAGAAGTACTGGAGCGGGTGTGGGTATCGCAAATCTGGCGTGATGCGAGTAGTGATCGCTGCCCCGACAACCGCGGTAGCTGCGTGCGTAATCGCCGCAGCATGGTGCTGTGCCAACCCAGTCAGCGTGTCATGGGCATTCAGAAACCCGCCTGACTTCCATTGCTTCGCACGCACAATTGTCTCTGGTTCTCCCACAGGAAATGTACTTCATCTCGTTCGTGTTGTTACAGGGTTGCTGATGTGGCAATGCTGATTGTAATCTCTCTCTCTCTCTCTCTCTCTCTCTCTCTCTCTCTGAAATTCAAAAATGGCTGATCTTTCCCATGACAAATTGTGATACAGCGCAACTCTTGGTGGCATTGTAATCTCTTACTCCCGCAATAAACATGGCTGTTCATGCAGGAGTAGGTATCTAAATGCCGGTCAGATAAGGACAGGGAACTTAGAACACTTCATCGCAATCATATTCGAATATTGATTTTATTCACAAACGTGCATAGTGCATGTATGATTGAAGACAGAGCTGCACTCACAGCAGCCAGGGGCAAGGTCTACAGACCAGGACTACAACTGACATGCACTATATTCTGTCATGTCAACAAGCAGACACAACGCAAAGAAGAGCACACTAGTCAGCCAGAACAAAGCTTAGCACCACCGACACACTGCAACGCTTTATTTGCTGAACTTCTCTGTCAACCAAGGCTTCCACTTGGGAAGATTGTATGTCGCTAGCCCAGCCACCAGCACAGCACTGCCTGCTATGAACTGTGCACCCAGGTCAGGCGAGTCTTGCAGGTAAGGAATGGAGAAGGTGAAGGCAAAGATAGTGAGAGGGGTTATGCTAGAGTTGGTCAGAGACTGCACAACAGCACCTGCACCATAGGAGACACAAAAAGTCATGCACAAGATGGTTTATGCGCCATTGGTGTATGTGCCTGCACACATCAGCAAGTGCTTCTAGGATGATCAATAGTCCATCAGGTCGTACCGATCAGGAGTGTAAATGCTGCTGCCTTGCAATCATCATGGGCATTCTGCTACAAAATATTGGTGCCAGGTTGAGCGCATTGCAGACATGCAGAGTGGGATACTGCACACACTTTGGACTGGCTTCATGAACAAGCATGCAGTACAGTCTGCAGGCGACTTGTCAGCGCCGAGGCTATGTGGCATCTGCTTACCTGCTGACCGAAGCAAATTGAGAAGTGAGATGTTGTAGGCTAAATTCATGGAGACATACAAGACAGGCAGCAACGGGGCCCCATCACATCCAGTGCCGCCCCCTGGGGTGTGACCCTGAAAGCAAGACAGCCCTGCAGGCAGCAGCACATCAGTAAGCAACAGTAAGCGCTGCACGCGGATTACAAATGCATCGGGCAGGCACTCCTATTGTTTGCAACCAACAACAAGTGACGTTTCTGTAGCTTGAAGAGCTCACCGTCGCCTACATACTGAGGCAGCTCAGACAGAGAGAGCCCTCTGAGGGAGGTCAAGACAGGCAGAAGGAGGAGTACGCCCACTGCCTGTGCTCCGGAACCAAAAGAGTTCACCACAAAGATGTCCAGAGGCTTTCCGTCAAGCTTCTCTTTGGCCTCAGCAAAGATCTTCTCCTTGATGATGGACGCAAGTGCAGGAAACAGCATGGAAGAAACAAAAATGCCAATGTACAATGGGTCTGCCTGCAAACCACCCACACTCTCAACTGCTTGCGACTTTTCAATGCAACAGCGCATTGAGAAAACCCCAGCACTGGGTTCCTCAATGGCTGCTTGCGTCCTCAAGGCATGTGCTTGTACTCCAATATCGCCACATGCCCTGACAGGCTCATGTTGTCACATTGTTGTTTGGGACCAAGAGCAGCTGGCTGCCCACATTGCAATAGCAGCACAGATGACATGGCGCTGTCAGTTGGACAAAACAAAACAATTCTTTTTGTAAAAGTTTCCCCATAAAATGTATATAATTTGGTTTATAAACCAAAAAAAATCAAACACTGCATGGACAGTGAGGGCGAATGTAGTAGGGGGTGACAATGCCTGGTGCCTTGCTTGACAGTGCATGGCTTAGTACTCTGCAGCCCTCATGGGTACTAGACACAAATGCTTGCTTGCACACCTGCTGGAAAATATTGGCACCAGCATCAGAAGGCGCAGCAGCCAAACACACACCAGCCGCCACAATCAGAGCACCAATGATCTGCATACCGGTCATCTCGTTTGGTCGTGCGCAGGCAGGCTCATTGTCTTTGCCACATGAAGTTTGTGTTTGCGGCATGCATTTGCAGCTTGAAAACAGCTGCTGACACAAGTTGTCATGTTGCACAACCAGCATTGGTGGTGGTGACTGACGCAGATAGGCTTGCCATACACATGGACTGGGGTGCTTGTCTACACTCACCTGTTCACGTTCAAGATTCTTCTTCAGTACCAAGTATGACAATGCAATCTGGAAAAGTATGATGGACTGGGACAGCAAGGGAAGTGTGACTCCTGCAGCAGTTACCAGACAGTGTTGGCAGATACACAGGCAAGGAGCAGGCCATTGGACACATTACATCAATCGTAATGAGTGACACACTCTTGAGGAAAAGGAGGCCTTCCCAGCAACAAGCACACTTTTTGCAAAGTGACACAAGCTCAGATGACTAGCTGCGATGGTTATGCTGAGGTTGCACTTACAGCACATCTGCAAGCCTACCTGGCAGTTTGGAAGCACCAACAAAACCCAGCAGCTGCGATGCAGCCTCAAGACCACCAATGCCAAGAAAGAGGCGCTTGTCTGGTGCATCCAGCATCTTTTGGGTCACCTCTCCTGACCTGCAGAGCAATGAGACCTCTATGCCTGCATGTTGCACAAGCTGTACAAAACTGAAGTGGCTGCGAACAGAAAGTCATGAATCATACTACAATTTGCAGGTGTGAGACGCAGGCAACACAGAGCACATATCCAGGTCTAGGTACCATGTTTTTCTCACTTGTATCGCGCTGCCAAGATTCCAAAGTAGACCAGCAGATAGCCAAATGTCTGGAACTGGGACAGCACAAAGACATAGTTGCCCATGGGAACTAGCGCCATCTTGTACAGGACCCTGTTGGCAACTCCGGTTGCCATTGCAGCAGCTACGCTAGCCTGCACAGTAAAAGCATTTGCTGGAGACCAAAGGTCTTACGGATGTGCAGCACAAACTCTGTTGTCATGTGCAAAGATATGAATCAGAACCATCAGGCATCATGCGGTTGCAATTGCTTGCACCATTTGACCTATTCCGGGTCTGCACAGCATATTACCACCACATAGAAGTTATCATCGGGGGAGGGTTGATCTTCTCCTCTGCTGCTTATTTTGCTCTCTTTCTGGGTGACCTTGGCTACGACGGAGGAATGGACTCTGCGTCGCAGCATGTTAGCACCACTACTGTGGCGAGTGTGAAGTGGGCTTGAGGCCAAGGTTGGTCGGCTTGTGGCCTTGAGATGCGTCCTAGCAAAGTTTTTCACAGTCGAATTTGCGCAGCGTGGCGCGGTGCGACGAGATGCGCTGATCCAGGAGGAACATGCCCTGGTTGAAGTCGTTGCAGCACGGAACTGGCCGCCCATCAAAGGGCCTGTCCTAGCTGACGTCCTGCACTATCTTTCGATGCAAGCATGCATAGAGTCCCTCAGCAGTCAAGCTCTCTGAGCACCTTCACCCTTGCTGTCAATGACCTGATGACAGTGGCTTTGTGTGTCGGACAGATGCATAATCACACTCGCGGTTACCGTGCTTGCAGGTCGTTACAGACTTGAATTCAGCTTGACCACAAAGAAGCTGCATGCTTCTGGCTGACGCTTCATCTCCCGCAGACTTGACAACGAAGAAACAGACATCGCAGCTTTGCAATATTTTTCGCATTCGTATTGCACCGTGCCGCGCAGTTGCATCGTGTAGCCCTTCTGCAGTCCGCTTCCGATTTTGATTGGCTTTTCGAACAGAACTAATATCCCTGCTCCACACATACTGAAGAGAGCCGCTTGCGTTTACCCACTATGGTGGACACAGATCCGGATGCCGATGCACCTTCCAGCAGTGGGAGGTCTGAGACTTCGAAGCCAACAATTGTGCTTGTCATTGGTATGAACTCATTTTTTAGAACAAGTCTGTGCTGGACTCCGTCAGCTATACTGTTAAGCTGCTGCCCTGCCTTCAGGCATGGCGGGCTCAGGAAAAACTACCCTTATGCAGCGCCTCAATTCACACCTGCACACAACTAATACTCCAGGCTACATCATCAACTTAGATCCAGCAGTGACTCAAGTCCCATATGGTGCAAACATAGATATCCGAGACACGGTGTGTAGCAGCTGACACCACGTCATGCCACTTTGTGTTATTGGATTACAGCCTCCAGGCTAGTCTACAATGCCTGACAGGCTTCAAGGTGCTATTTATGCTGCAGGTAAACTACAAGAATGTCATGAAGCAGTATGGCCTCGGCCCCAATGGCGGCATCCTCACCTCCCTCAATTTGTTTGCCACAAGATTTGATCAGGTGTGACGAAGCACAGCTTTCGAGCAGATGCCTGCCCTGCATGACATGGCTTGTCATGGTCAAGCTAGATTTGCTTGACATTCTGAAATTTAGTCGACTCTTGACTGGGCTGCAGGTCATCAGTCTTTGTGAGAAGCAGCGTGATCCACCACTCAAGTATGTTATTGTTGACACTCCTGGCCAGATAGAAATCTTCACATGGTCTGCGTCTGGGGCCATCATCACAGAAGCCTTTGCCTCTGGCTTCCCTACTATGATTGCTTTCATCATCGATACACCTAGATGTGCACACCCACAAACCTTCATGAGCAATATGCTGCAGGTAGGCATGGGAACATGGCAGTCAGTCAGAGTCACTAACTTGCCTTTCTGTGAGGATTGTGTGCTGAGTCAGGTTGCGCACAGCTTTGTACAAACAGTTTTGTTATCTTGGTGCTGAACCACATCCAGTCTTGGTGCAGTGACTCTGTGAAAAGCCATTTGCCACAATCAGACTCTGTAAGCTCAGATTCTGCAACGGTCCCAGCATGCGGCAGGGGTAAACATCCTGCCTTCTTTGTTTACAGGCTCTCAACAGCTTGTCAGTCTGTGCATGCAGGCCTGCAGCATCCTCTACAAGTCCAAGCTACCAATGCTTCTGGTCTTCAACAAGACAGATGTTTCCCGCCATGACTTTGCCCTGGATTGGATGGCAGATTTTGAAACCTTTCATGTGGCCCTTCAAGCTGACTCATCATACGCATCAACCCTGTCCAAGTCTCTTTCTTTGGTGAGATGCTGGACTGCTCTGTACTCACAATGAGTCCATGTCTGACGTAATCACAGGTGCTTGCTCACTGCTTGAGATCATATTGTCCGACAGCACACTGACATTTGCATACCTTGCCTCTTGCTGTGTTTGTCTGAACAACCGAACAGCATGGTACTGATGATGCGGAACTGCGTCGACATTAGACATTCCAAGTTGGCTGTGTTTTCCATAGCCCTCATGGGCCCCAGAGTTTGCATGTGTGTCGGGTCCTAGCTGTGTGTGCTTGCAGGTGCTGGAGGAGTTCTACTGCAACTTGAAGACAGTAGGAGTGTCAGCTGTGACAGGGGAAAACATTGATGAGTTCTTCACATCTGTCGAAGCCTGTGCAGAGGAGTATCTCAAATACTACAAGCCAGAGATGGACCGCAAAGTCCAGGTGCTGTTGTCACATTGCTTTTGCTCCCGCCAAAAATCAATAAATCATAAATGCCAACATGCGCTGGACCTCACATGGTTCAACTTAGGGAATGCTCATGTATACAGGCCACCATGACAGGACACCTAATCTGGAGTTTGTACAAGGAGTGCAAGTTGTCCTGCTTCTTGGCATGCTAAAAGTCAATTTCCATATTGCAGGCACGAAATGAGCTTGAAACTCAGAGACAGGCAAAGGAGCTGAGCAAGCTCAGTCTGGACAGAGCAGAGTCTAGCCAGCAAAGCAGCAATAGGACTCCAGCTGCCAAGGTGGCTCTGGATGCCAGAACCAGGCCGCCAGTTCAATCAGCTGATGAAATGGATGGGCACATCAGTGATGGTTCTGACTGACAGCTTGTGGGAATGCCTGAAAAGTTTGGGCTCATGTACATGTACTTTGTAGTGAGTAAGTTAAATAATGTTGACCAGCAGCATGTGTCACTTGTCGGTGTTGCAAACAGTTACATTGGTGTGTGAAGCAAAACTTTTTTTGCAACTATATGTTTACACACCTCAGTAGCGGTCAAAGTTGAACTGTAGCAGAAACAGTGACATTAGGCAGGTGCTCAACCGGAACTTGCTTCATAGAACCTCCTGTGGATGGATAGTTGTATCAGCTAGTCTCAAATGTGCTTTAACATGTACAATCGGCATCAAACACCGGTTTTACGCCGTAGTGCATTTGGCTGTGTGGCAGGAGCTGGGAATCCTGGTCTCTGATACTCTTCATTTGCATCTGCACCAGATCAGCGAGGGTTAGTGAAGGATTGTCTGCACCTTAATAAAGGATTGTCATGAAGGCCCTGACATTGTAATTCGTGATAGGCTAGCAACCCAGACTAGTTAAGGCTAGGTTGAGACGCAGGAGGCAGTACTAAATCACGGCTGCATTAGTCACAAGCTGACTAGAACAGCATTGATCATCATGACAGCTGTTGCACAAACACTACAATATTGAATGACTTTTGTCACACTGTGCATCACATGAAGTTGCATGGTGGGAGAGCAAATGATCATGTCCTGCCAAAACGAAGGCGTGCAGACATGTCACTTGAGGTTGCACTGTACTGCACACAAACTGACATACTGCAGAAGCAGCACAAATGCAGAGTCCAGCCTACCAGGCATGGCAGGGAAGGGGGTGGCAGGAGCAGACTCAGTGCTGAAGGTTCTAGAGACGTTCTTCTGGAGGCCCACAATCTTCTCCAGCTGGCGAGCCACCTTGGCCTCCCAGCGGGCCAGCATGCGCTGATGGGCTTCCAGGCGCAGTCGCAGCTCTGCCATGGCTGCGTCATTGCTTGCCTGGTTCATCTGCACCACATCCCAGCACTTGTCAGGCTTTGAGAGGGGCTATTGAACTGCATGTGTGATGCTTCCTCTCGCGCAAAGTCCTCTCTGCATGAGCTGATGTGCTTGGGTGACTCAACCTGCAGGAAGGGGTAATGAGCTGTGTGCGCACAGCCTTCTGCTCACGTGTAGCTTGTGTCAAGCTGTGGTTGTAGAGGCTGAGCTCTGCTTGCATAATCACTGAGCTCTGTTTGCAAAGCCCATCCCTTGAGGGCCTCTTTCCTGTCTGCTTTCAGGCACGAGCAAACAAAACTTCACACACACACACACACACACACACACACACACACACACACACACATGACTTCTCCTACAAGACACGTTGCATTGTTCATGCCGACTGTGCTGACCTGGCCTTCCAAAGCTGCCTCGGACTGCTGCAGCTCAATGAGCTGAGCTCTGAGCTTGGCAACACTGTCCTCGGCAGTCTGCACCCGGCCAGGTGAGTGGCTGTCCTGAGCAATGACCTTGAGGATGCCCTCAATGCGCTGCATGCGGTTGGCACCCTTCTGCGTGGTGGCCTTCAGCCTGGCAAACAGCTGCTGGGGGGTCTGCCCAGGATCCCGGGCTGTCTCTGTATACCTGCGTTGCGGCCACATGGCTTGCATGCACTCATGTACTGACTGTACACTACATGCTGGAGAGTGTGGTCAGCACTTTTGGCCATGTTAGTGTACAGGTAAATGCAGGCCTGTGCAATGACTGGCCAACATGCGAGCCTCTGTCGTGACCCCATGCTGTCTGAATACACTTGCGATGCATCTGACAGACTATTAATTATACACAGCAGTCAGCACACAAAGATGGTGTTGTGGGCACCACTGCTGTGTCAACATGCAAGCAGTGATTACAGCCACAAATGCAATAACGCATTGGAAAGCAGCAGAGAGCACCTGATGAGAGGGCAACGCAGCTCAGCTTTCAATCTGACGCAATGCATGAGTGCACAAAGTGCAATGGCAGTTCAGCAGAAGTGTACAGCAGTGGTAGGCAGCACTTCCAAGCAGCAGTGCTCAGCAGCAGCAAGAGTACCTTTCTGAGAAGGTGTTGGAGGTGGCACTGATGCCTGACATGCCAGACAGGGTGGGGTTGAGGCGGCGTGAGCCGGGCATGTTGAAGACTGCGGCAATGGTGTCATTGGCATCACCATGCCGCCGCATGCTCATGTCCAGACCTTTGCTGCCACCTGTTTTCCTCCTGCAGGGGTGCTCAGGTTGTGTACATGAGTCACGTTGGGCGGTCCGAAGTGCACGACTGGCTTCTTGACTTTCTCAGAGACTTTCTGATGATCTGAATCACTCATGTGTGGCATTGTAGCATGCATTCAAGTCACAGCGGTTGCCGCCTTTGGCCAGGAGCAAAACGCAGCAGCAAAAGAAGAACATCTGCATGCAAAACCCTCATCAATGACGATTTGAGAAACAGGGAGGAAACGCTGCAGCACTATCAAGATTCCTTCCAGAGCATGGCTGGCTCTGCACTGTCACTTGGAAGGACTTGTCACGATCCAGGCAACAGGAGGTGACAGACCTGTCTGAGGAGGGCAGAGGGACAAGAGGCTGTCGGCCAGCAGAGGTCTGCCGGGACAGGGGTCCAGTGGGGGGGTCAGGGGGGCTGGCTTGGCGGGAGCCTATGAGGGAGCCAAAGCCATCAGCTGAACTGCCTCTGCCTCCAACTTCTGGAGTTGCACTGCTAGACACCTGTATGCCAGACAACACTGATTGCATGCTGTGAGAATGCCAATGCTCTGGGAGAGGCAAGATCATTGGCTGAGGAAGTCTCTGCCTGGTATCCTTACACTTGCACCTGGTTGACACCTGTCTATATGACTGCAGTATCTTGACTGAGGTTCATGTTCACGCCTCAACTAGTGTCAGGCTTTCAGGGAGTTGAGGTCATGAGCTGGACTGTTCCTGCCTGCTGCAGAAGGGCATGCCTTGCTTGACGCCTGTGTACATGGTGCACATGCTGAAGATAGCGAGACAGTGTCAGCCACACCATGATGTTCCAACAACCGTGTGGACACATGCCAAGGCAACATCAGAGCCGTCATCTATACCACGTGGGCTGTAGAGTCCCGATGTACCAACAGGCAAGACGCGACGTCTTGAGGCAGCAGCATTGCCACACCACAATGTATCAGCAGGCAAGGCGCAACTTGTGAGGCAGCAGCATTGCCACACCTTCTCTAACTCGACCTCTTGCATTTGCAACTACTCTCTCGAAGATTTACCCAGACCTGCAGACAGGCGGGATATAAACAAGAGGCTGCATGCAAGCATAACGCCTGTTCAAGACACGGGAGACTTGTGTCTGCCACTCTGCTTCAGCTAACCTGAAGTCTACTGGCAGTCCTGGTGCTGCCAATCTGGGGAGTAGCCTGCAGAAGGGGGCTCAAGCCTGGGCTCAGCCCTGGGCTATGCTGCTGCTGCTGCTGCTGCACAGCCAGCTGAGCCTTCATGCCTGCTAGCTCCAACTCCTGTCGCTGTTGCTGGAGAGACCTGGTTTCAGCATCCAGCCGCCGCTCATTGCCACTCAGTGCGTCCTCCCTGGCCTTCAGCTCACTTGCTAGCACCTGTCAACATGGCAGATGGTGGAGCCAATGATGACCTGGGTGTCAAGGCTTGTGTCACTGCTGCAGGCGACTTGTTGACGAGGCAAGTGCAAGATGAAGACGTCGCTACTTGTCAGCCATGACATCCTCCGACGGCCTTCCACTAGTTTGCCAGCGCCTGTTACTGAACCACCCTTGACTGACAGCGTCCTTTGCTCATGATTCTGCAGGTGCAGTGTGTGCTAGTGCTTGCCACCATATGATGCTCGGGTCATGGTAGTGAGCGTTTGTTCACACACATGGATGGCAGCTGATGTTCTGTTGGTGTCAAAGATTGCATAGAGCCTAGCTTTACGCCTTGACTCGTGTGCACTTTGTCAACGTTCTCATTCTGTCTCAACTGGTCCTGTTTATTTTGAGCGTGTGCATGCAGTGGACCATGGCAACCACACCTCACACGCCACAGTCAGCGAATGCTTGCGATCATGTCACATTTATGTCATTCAGGACACTGTGCAAGTCACAGACACAAGTTCCCCATGTATATGTAGACGCATCAAGAAGCTGCACAATCGCAATGCTGAGGCCCAACCTCCATGTTGTTGCCATCTTGACTGATACTTACCGCACCAACAGCAACAGCGGCAGTAGCAGAAGAGGTTTCAAAGAAGGGGAACAACAGGACAAGAGGTAAGAGAAAAGGAACACTGCCTGCACACCTTGACACCTCCCCTGCCTGCTCATCTAATTCAGCCCTGCAACAACCAGTGTTACCCCATACTTGCTACACAGTACTGAAATGCAATACTGAATGTGTTCAAGTTCGTAACATCACTCCAGCAAGCCAAGTATTGCCACAATAGTAAGTTCAAAAACAACACGTGAATGACAGATATTCTGCAGGGCAGGGATCTCACTGAGAAGGCCATCCTCAGCATTAACTTTGATGTAGCCTTGCTAGACGTGCAGCAGCAGCAGTTCACGCATGTCTTGTGCTAGGCTAGGCTGGCCTATTCTAGGCTAGACTATGTCCACGCTGTGCTGTGCCATACCATTTCCCAATCTGCTGTGCTACGCCAGGCCATGTATGTCACTGACAACACGCCTGCCATGCCGGCTTCATGCTGATGTCAGCATGCAGCAAGGTCACACACTGTAAGGTGTCTAATGTGGCGTCATGATGCCGTTCTGGTCTGAGCACAGAGCGCTGCAGCTTGCCTTGCTCTGTCCAGGGCTGCTTTGTCAGCAGTGAGCTGGCGGTCTGTGGCCAAGCACTTGTCTTCATGGGATCGCAGGCGGCGCTCCCGGTCCTGCAGCTCCAGCGCCAGCTGGTCCTGGCGGGCTTGCAAGGCACGCTCCCTTTCTCCCAGGGCGGTGCTCACAGAGACCTCCTGCCCCTTCACTCTCTTCTCGCGCTCCACCAGCTGCTCATACACCTCCTGCAGCCTCCAAACACAGCTGTCACCCTCTGTTCATTGAGCAACTCAACTCTGGCACTGTCCTAATTAGCATTATGCTGTTGATCCTATATGTGGCCATGGGATGCACACATCAAGTACTGTAGACAGAGGGTTTGGCAATAACTGTTGCCCTTGCACCCCTGTCGTGTCCTACCAGCTGCTCATGCACCTCCTGCAAAGAAACTAAAAGAGGTTGTGACATTGTCAGCGATGCGTATGATCTCAAGATTGGCATTTGCCTGGTGCTGCGCCCATGGAGGCTGCATGCGCCTTCAAGCCTGTCCCTTGCACCACCAGCTGCTTGCATGTTGCCTGTGGAGACAGGTTTGTAAGCTGCACCTCCTGCAGAACATGCTTGTCGAAGCCTGTTGACTGACCTAGGCTTAGTTGTGTAGCATCACCAAACTGCTAGACAGGTCTGTACAATGGCGCAGACCAACAGTCAGCAGCCAAAAAGCACATGTATTCATTCCTTCTTTTGTTCAAGGCGTGTGAACAGGTCAGCGACATTTGGGCATGCCTGCAAGCACGTGGTCAGGCCACGCAGGCCTCCAAAGTACATTTTGCGTGTCAGGGCATGTGCAGGACAGTTGCCTGCAGCTCTTTGGCTGCCATACCCTTGCTGACAGCTGCACCTCTGGTGCTGTGACATCTGCCAGTCACAACTAACTTGGGCGTACACAATGGGCAGGCAAACAGCAGGAGGGTTATGTCCAAAGATGTCCCATCAGGGCTGACCTGCAGCTCCTTGGCCTCCAGCTTCTTCTCCTGCAGCTGCACCTCTGCTGCTTTGATGTCTGCCAGCTGACTGGCCAGAGCCTGCTCACGTGCTGCCAGCTCACCCTCACGCTTCATGGCATCAGCATTGCCAGACAGGGTTGCAGCTTCCTGGCGAGTCAGGTCTGCCTCACGCTTTGCTACTGCTGCCTCGCGCACCTTGACTTCTGCTGCAGCCTGCTCAACCTGCGGTGTGATGGCACAACAGACTCACTGAAGGACAGCCTTTCATACCATGGCATGGCCAAAGAGCCTGTTGAGGTGCTACTAAAAAAAATGACAGATTCGTGCTTGACTACTGCAGCTTCATGCACATTCAGCTCAGCTGCTGTCTGCCAAGCCTACAGTATCACTGTTGAGACAAAATACTTGCGCCTGATGGCGACAGCCAAGACGTCCCTTGTGAATGGTGATTGCTGTCTCATGCCATTCGGCTTCTGCTCTGCTGTCTACGCTACCCAGATGATTCAGTCAATAAGTGACAGGAAACAGCACAATGAAGTTATCCAGAACCCAGTGGCAAGCACAAACAAAGCAGGCTTGTCTCAAGGGTGGCATACCAAGCTGATTGGGCCAAAGAGCTTGGATCAGTGCAAAGGAAGCTGCTGAGACAGTACAATTGTACAAGCTGATGCAGGCTTGGCTTAGACTTGCAGCAAACAGTTGCAAGGGGTTACCTTAGCCCAGAGCTCGGCAGTGAGGGAGCTGAGAGACTTCTCCTTCTCAGAGGCAGACCTGTCCTTCTGGTCAAGAGCTGCAATCTTGCGTGCCATCTCCGCCGAGGTGTGGTCTGCGGCTTCTTCCCGTTTGCGCATCTGCACACCCAGGATCAACCTGCTCAGAAACACGTACGCAAACAGAAACACAGACTGTGGACAGACACACAGGAGCAATCAGACAGACAGACAGACAGACAGACACATGCACATTGATGGAGTACAGCAGCTCATGGTGGGCCAAGAACTAAACTGCAATTTGCATTCCAGCCTCACAATGCTAGATCACTTGCAATGACTAGTAGCTTCGTCGCTTCTGCAGGTTGCATGACACTATGTCGCAACTGTGTGGCAGACCTACCGTGCTCTCCTTCTCATCTAGCTGGTGCTTGAGGGCCTTCAAGTCACTCTCCTGTACTTGCAAGGTGCGCTCTAGCTTATGCAGATCCTTGGAGGCAGAGTCCACCTCAGCCTGCAAGGGTCAACCACATAGGCTTCAATACACACACCACATCAGCACATTGGGCTCACCATAAACTCTATGTCAGCACATAGGGCTCACCACACACTCCTTTTCAAATGGGTACTGCTCATGCTATGACTCTGCTCCAGACAGGTGTCAATGGCAGAACGCTTGACTAGGCTATTGTGCAGAGCTCAAGTCTTTGACCAAGTTGTGCCTTCTTGCATCAAGTACATCCAGATTAGGCCACAATGGCCATACTATTATGTGCAACTGCACTTGATACATGCTCTGGCATCATATATGTCACTAACTTAAAGTGGAATAGGTGAGTGTTGGGTCTTTGGTCAGGCAGCATTGGGAGCCTACCTCTTGTTTGGTGATCTTGGCAGCACGCTGGTCCAGGTCAGCAGCCTGGACTGCCAGCAGGTGGCCCTGTTTGGTGTTGTCCTGCTGGGCCTGCGCCAGTCGATCCTGAAGTGCACGAATCTCCTCTCGCCCCTTCTCCACTCCCTTCAACTGGCTGTCAAGCTCCCTTCGGGCTGCAGCTGTTGCCTCTGCCCTCACCTGATTCATGCGCACATGCCATTGCATGTTGTGTTGCTGAGTTGCGCATGTCTGCTGTACAGCTAAACATCTTTGTGCTCTCATGAGGCTTATTTCTGACTGCCTATGGCACTTTATTGGTCAAGATTGATGGTTGACATGCCCTGGGAAGCTTCAAATGTGTTTGATGCCCGCGCGCCCTCATGGCAACCTTTGTCAAGCATGACAACGGGCTTCTCTTCAGTCAAGCAACAAGATGTGACACAGCTGCTGCAGCAACAAGACACAAGCTTATAAGCCCCAGATGGCATGCAGCCCTGAGCTCACACGGTGCAAAGATGCTGACCTGAGTATTGGCAGCTTCAGTAGCCTGCTCAGTGGCTCGGCGAGACAGCTCTCGATCCCTCTGGTTGAGCTCATGCCTGAGCGCTACCAGCTCTGTATGCTCTTCTGCCAGCTGCTCACTGCGCACCTGCAATCCCAGAAAAGTGCCGAATGGCCACACTGTTGCACATGTTTTGCAAAATAGGCTAGTACCGTCAGCGTGAAGGCAGGAAGAGACAGCAGAGGGCGAAACTAGCTCCATTGCACTGCATTTGCTGTCATAATGACACGACATGCACGGCCCAAGCTTGTGATGACAACCGTGTCCAGTGCCTTCAGTTTTATTCACATTACCATCAGTACAGGACAATCAAGAAGGTTCATAGCTAGAGGACAGTTTATGCACCTTCAGATGTTGGGCTTGCTGCTTGCTCTTGCGCGAAGCAGCATCAAGGCGCGAGCGCTCAGCTTCCCCATCCTGCCATGCGCGGCGCTCCATCTGCAATCGCTGCGACTCAGCCTCCTGCTTCAGGCCGGTGTCGGCCAGGCTCGTGGCCCGCCGCTGCAAGTCTTCTTGCTCACGCTGGACCCGGCTGCTCATCTGTGCAACATCCTTCTCAGCACTGTAGATGGCTTCCTGCATCAGAAGCAAGGGTTGTCAGGACTGTTCTTGCTCTGCTGACATGCGGTCCAACAATTTGATAACAGAGTCTACCATGGTGGCCTGAGTGCATTAGGGACAGCTGGTTACTTGTCTCAGCTGCATGCAAGCTTACAGGGAGATGCTGTATGAACGTCAAAGTTTTCAATATGGACATCTCATCAAACTTGCACAGGTTTTCGATGGTATGCTGGGCAACTGTCCGTAAATTGCACCCAGGTCTCATGCTTGAGTGAGCATAGCATAGTAAACAGAGGTGCACCTCACGGCTGTCCAGCTCTTTGGTGCGCACAGCCAGCAGCGCCTTGGCCTCTGCTGCAGCAGCCTCCTGGCGTGCTAGGGCCTGGGTGCGGCCCTCTAGGGCAGCTGCCGCCAGGGCTGTTTCCCTCTTCATTGCCTCAGCCTCTTGCTGAGCTGCCTTCACTCTTTCAGCTCCCTGCAACAACAACGCTAAGCATGCTTTGCCCACCGACGCTGTGCAAGTGGCTTGAAGATGTAAGACCGACATGCACCCAGCTGACAATACTCAGTGTTGAAGTAGAGAGACAGTGATCAGGCTGGCCTGCTTGCAACTTTCTTTGCTGCAAAACAATCTGTCTGTATGCAGACCAAACTGCACAGCACAGCATGTCCTTGTGTCTCAGAACTGCTGTGCATCCCAGGAAGCACATGGGCTCCGGCTAGTACCTTAGCTGAGACGTCTTCTGTCAGCTTGGCCCAGCGCTTCTCAGCAGCAGCCTCAGCTTGATCTAGACTGCGCTCCTTGGCGATGATGTCCTGTCGCCGAGCCTCCAGCTCTTGTTGCACGTGTTGCTTGTCCTCTGCATTGCATGCATACATTCATTCAGTCCATAGGTCGCAGGTGCAGCTCGTCCTGTGCAACGGATTCATGCACATGATGTTGGCATGCAGCAATTCCTGCGCTGTGTGGGTCGCTGTGCAGTTCTCATGCTGATGCAGGAAGGCCTGTAGGCAGAGACAGCTGCTGTGAACAGCTCATATGGTAAGTGAATGCTGGCACAGCAACTGCAAAGCAGCCTTGCTCCCTCGCATCAGTCTACATAACTTGACAGGCATATAGCAAAATCACAAGCGCTGAACACTGCAGCAAGACCAATTTACCCAGCCCGTGAAACCACAGTCTATCAAAGCATTTACAAGGCTGCACGCTGACATCACAACAGCTACAATTGACGTCTGTAGGCATCCATAGAGCAGCATGTATATGGATGCTGCCAGGTCATTACAATCTGCAAATCATGCAGTAGCCCAGCTCATATGTCATTGAGGAAATGAATACAGAGCCCCTACCAGACAGCTCAAGTTCCAACTTGTGTCTGTATTGATGCAGGTCCTCGGTCTTATGTGCCAGACCTGCTTCAATATCATTCACATGCCGCTTGAAATCCGCTGCAAGTACCACACACTCTATGAGCTGGCATGCTTCAATGGTTGGAGTCTGTACATCACACTTACGCAAAACTGCACACTATCCACAAGCAGGTACAGCCCAGGGCTGCATGAGTGCAGGAGCAAGAGGGGTTCTATTTACGGAAGCAGTAGCACTTCTCAAGCAACAGATCTCAGGCTGCACGCGTCAACCGGTCTAGCAAAGACACAGGCCAGGACTGCTCCTGGTACCACCCAAGTTGTGATGATGGGAGTTGCATGTGGGCTTGTGCAACAGGGCGCACTGCACAAAGCTTGCGGGCTGCTGTCATATGAGTAGAAGATGTTCAAGCCCATGTCTTGATATGCACAGAAGCATGCATCGCAGGCTGCTTCATTGTTGTGGTCATACGAGACAGGATGGTCAACTCCACACGTGAATATGCACCGAAGAATGCATTGCAATGGCTGCTATGTCTCACCTTCTTTGTCCCTCAAGGCTTGAGCATCATTTGCAAGAGAGTGCTGCTGAGCCTTGAGATCAGACTCGCGCCTGTCCAGAGCTGCTAGCTTGTCTGCATGCTGCACCATGCACAGCAAGCAAGTCTCATGCCAGAGGCATGCAATGACCACAGCATGGGCACAATCTCTGCACTCTTGTGGTCTGTAACGCGGCCGGGTGCTACTGGCTGGTCAATCTTGGATGATTTGGTAGATCTACTGATCTAGGCATGCTTTACAGCAGCTGCTCTTTCAAAGTGACATGTGTAAGGCATGTGCTCAAGCTCCACAGAATGGATGCCCAACCAGGCTATGCCATTGTACTACTGATCATGCACAACAAGCATGCCATTGCATGACCATCTCTCCCCAGATGTGACAGGATGCTGTGAAGCTGTTGGTGACCTTGTAGCAAGTTCGTACTTTGCAGACATTGCCAGGCTGGGCCGGCAGTCCTTACATCAAAATCCTGTATGAAGCATGGTAAGCAGGTAGGTGACAGTGTCTGCCTGTGATGAGATTTGCATACCTTGTGTTCAAGCTCCCTGGCTTCAGCTATAGCTGTTGCAAGGGCGGCCTTTGCTGCAGCCAATTCACCTTGAACCTTTTCTACATCTGCTCGCTCGTGAGTCTGCATTCAATCACAGCTTGCTGAAAGCATTGCTTGCTGCATTGCATACTTGTGCTGAAAAAGCTCCTGTTAGTAATGTCAACTTGACCTTTGGCTGTTCTTTCTGCAATGAGTTGGTACATAGTCCAGGCATGGCTCAACACCCCATGTCTTACAGAAAAGACTTGTGTACAGTACATGCACGGGTCTAACTCTGGGCCACACACTCCACCTGCTGAAGCAGCAATTCTGGTCAAACAGCTGTTATTGCAGCACTCTTGTACTATTTGAGAAGCTGTTTTCCCATGTCATCTTGCTTACCAGGTCTGTCTCCTGCCGCCGCAGCAGGGCACCCCTCTCATTCAGCTCATGCTCACGGTCTTCATAGCGCAGCTGGGCATGCTTGGCCTCTGCCTTGGCATCAGCCTCAGTCTTGCAGACAACCTCCAGCTTGTGCTCGACCTCTCCCTGCTGCTTCTTCAAGTACTCCCGTTCTTCTTCACATCTGCGCATTGGAGCTGCTTAGCCCACCACAACAAGGAAAGCTTGACAGCACATGCGACATGCAGTGATGCAGGCCTGGTGCGTGAAAGCCTAGCCTGATAGAATATACATCTTGCTCAAAAGATACAGACAGCCAGTGCGCAGCATTGCGTCTATCACCTGCTTGGTGGTGTAAACCATTGCTGATGGCTGACAGAGCAGTATCAGCATGTGCTAACATGCAATGCAACAGTAAAGACTACATGGACACCTCTCAGCTGAAGATGGGGTGGCTTACCTTCTGCGCTCAGAGGCGGCAATGGCCTGGGCCTCCTTGGCATCCTGAGAAACTCTGGCTGCAGCTTCTTGGGCCACTGCCAGACGCTGCTCGTCACCCTACGCACGCAAACATCATCATCATCATAGTCATCGCCAAGTGACAGTGCCATGTATGTCTTGCAGGCAAAGTCTTGGACCTGGCTAGCGCAAATCCATGCTGCACTCATGTGCATTGTACAGCAGTCAGAAGATGTGCTACTGTAGAACCCTATCAAGGTTGTCAAGACCTATCTTGCAGATCTGTGGCTGAAACCTGCTCAAGGCCTTTGCAGAGCGTCAACACAGTGGCAACATTAGGGCAGCTGCATGCAATCTCTGACTTGCTGTTAGTACACATGCTTTGCATCGCGAGCTGGCACCTGACTCAGAGCAGAAAACACACTGAGACATTAGGGTTGCTGACAGCCTGTTGCTATTGGACGTGTGCGGACTAGACATTGAGTGCAGATGTGTACCAGGGTGAACAAGGTGTGCTGCCAGTGAGTTGTAGGGTAGGTAAGATGCGCAGGCAGAGAGTTCAAACAGTAGGGGAGGCAGTACCTCTAGCTGCAGCTTGTGGCTGGCCAGGCGAGCCTCTTCGTCATTGACTTGCTGCTGATGCTGAGTGAGGCGCTGTTCCTGCTCATGCAGCTGCTGGCTCAGCTCCTTTGCCTCTTGGTTGCTGCGAAGCTGCTCCTGCACGCATCAACACCGTTCGTTGTCAACTACATGCAATACCACAATGCCATTGATTAGACTCTGGTTGAGCTTGGCTGGGGGCTTGCAGTGACAGCTCAGACTGGCGGTTGACTAGCAGTATCAGCTGTATCGGCTGCAGGTTGCTGACTGATGTGATGGTCAATCAGGCTGCATGGCCTTGCTGAATGCTGTGCAACACTGCACAACATGCTGCCTGCACAGCCTTGCACACCACCAGGCGACAGCTTTGCAGGCGGGATCGCCTGTGGTATTTGACAGGTATGTTGTGCTGAGTACATGATCAGGGAAGTGCATGTGTGCATGCACAAACACAAGCGAAAAAGTGTTCACCTGCTCGAAGGCGTGTCGATGCTGCTGTAGGATGCGCCGTTCTTCTTCCAAGGCCTGGCTCTGACGGTCAACCTCAGCAGCAGCTGACTGCAACAGGTTGTCAGCTCGCTCCTCAGCGTCTTGGACCTGGCGCTCACGCCTCCTCAGAGTCGCCTTCTCTTCTCCACCCCACACCTGAGCTGCCTGTCAAACACCACCACACATGCGTGAGCAGCAATGAAATGCAAGTGAGCAACAGCTACAGTAGCCAGCTTGGGTTGTAGACATCAATCTACCATAATCTGATGCACATCAGCATGATGCAGGCACATGCAAAATGACGGCACCCCACTTGATGTGCAGCATGTGTCAATAGCTACATGGCGTGAAAGCAAAGGCAGGCACTAATCCTTTTCTGGGTCCAAGACCATCATTCTCAACAGCCGTACAGCATTTCAGTCTGCATGGGCTTGGACATGACACAGTCTTGCATTCCAACCCTTGCTGGGCTGAGTGACTCAGTACAGAACAGTCAAGGCAAGGCTCACCAGAAATGCTTTATCTCTTCTGTAGCAGTGATGTGAGCATGCACAGTGTTGACAGCACGCTGTCAACATGCAGGCAAGACTAATTATTCTTATGAGCATCTTCTGGCCGTGTTGATCGGTGACAGTTACACATAAGCATGATATGTCTGTGAAACTTCTACTTTGGGAGTCACCTTGAGCATGTCTCTGGCCTCCAGGCGTTCCTTCTCAATTGTTGCAGCAGCCTCCTCTAGCAGAGCCTTCTGCTGCCTCACATGCTCCTGCTCATTCTGCAGGCTGGCTTCACGCTGCGCCACCTCCTTTTCTTGCGCTGCCAGAGCTTCAGCATGTCGCTCAACTGCGCATCCATAGACTTGTTTAGATGCTGTAAGCTGGCTGTGCACGGTATGAGACACATGCTGGGCATGCTGGGCACAGCCACACAATGACCGATAAGGCCCTCAGCAGCTCTGTCGCAGAGACGACTTGGACAGCACACATGGCATCAGCAGCTGACACCCCTTCCCTAAATTTTTAGGCTTTCAGAGTTTAGACACCCCTTCCCTCTCACTGTGCCAATATGCAATTGGGTCAACTCACAGCAATGGGGCTATGCACAATCAGTAGGAGATTGATTTGGTTCCAGCAGTGATGCACAGCAATGGGGCTATGCAGAATCAGTAAAGAAGGGATTTAGCTCCAGCAGTGATGCACAGCAGCGGGGACATGCACAACCAGTGAGAGTTGATTGGGTTCCAGCAGTGATGCATACCCTCTTTGGCTTGGCCCAGCTGGATGTCCAGGCGCTGTTTGTCCACCTGCAGACGGGCCTGCATGTCTTCTACTTCATGGGCCTTGCCAGCTGCACGCTGCAGCTCCTGCTCTACCTGCGCACAACAGTCACTTCTCAGTCACCATTGCCAGCAGGTTCATCACTAGCAATCATCAACATTCACTTCTGGGTCACCGTTGCCAGCAGGTTCATCAACCATCTGCTGCTGCGACACTGGATGACACCTCTGATGCCGCCAGTCATTGCAATGCATAGACACTCTCAGTATAAAACAAGAACAAAAAAAGAAAAGACTATGCATTTGGGCATCAATCAGAGAAAAGCCTGAGGGTGAGGTATACTGGGGTTGCCCTATGAGGACTCTCAGTTTACACTTGCTGTAAATTGAGCGTTTGCTGACCTGATCCATTTGCTCCTGCACATTGCGCTTGTCTGCAGCCAGCTGCTTGGACATGGCGGTGTGCTGGGCCTCAGCTGCCGAGCTGGCTTCCAGAGCTGCTTGAGTGGCTTCCTCCAAAGCTTGCTCCTTGTCCTGAGCAACAAATCATGACTATAGCAACAGAGCTCAGAAACATGATCAGAGAGAGATCTGTGCAATTGTGCAACAATACATGCAATAGGACAGCATGGCTTTGCATGTACAAGCTGCCGTCCAGAGGCCGTATCATTATTATGAGCATCCAGGTGTGATAGGCAACAGCCACCAGGGACTGGCTGCTCGTCTTTGCTTCACATACTGCCGCAGATTAAGATGATCAATTGCAGTGTTACTCCTACAGGAAGCCTGCTGCAAAAATACAAGAGCCGATGCCCCCTCACGGGGTAGGGCCTTAGCCCTGGCAGGAATGTATGTTTATGCCAGCAACCATTGGGGTATGCCTTGTACACTAGGCCGATCACGACTGAACTAAAAAGCCTGCTGCAAAAGAAGAGTTGTCCCTTTGACAGTGCTCAATGGCAGCAACAGCAGGAGGATATAACAGCGCACCTGCAGTTGGTGGTGCCTGTGCTGCAGGTCAGAATGCTGGGTCTGCAGGGCGTGCTTCAGCTCCTTCATGTCATTCTCACGCTGAGCCAACTGGGCTTCCCTTACATCCAATGCACGTTGCCCCTGGGCCGCCCTCTCTGCCACATCCTGCGCCACCTGTAGACCCACACAGTGCAGTTCTGGTCTGAGTCAGCAGTTGCTGCTGACGAGCAACCTCCCTGGCTTTGGAATGTCATGCAAACTGAATGAAGGAGTGGTGGGTGCAGACCATGTGACTCTTTTGCTGAGTCAGAGGACAAAGAAAATACATGCCGAAGTATGTTTGCAGGAATGGACGATGACAGAGATTTGGAGTCAGGGGAATTGCTGGCAAAGCAAGAAAGCAGTTGCATAGGGTGTGATACAAAGCAGACAACAGCAAACAAAGGGCAGACTGTTTGGCGGCGAGGGTGAAGAGTGGGCAAGAAAGGGCGCTTCAGCAAACAGTGAAGCCAAAATCCCCTACCTTGTTTGCTCTCTCACATGCGTCCAACTTGTCTTGCAATTCAACCTCCCTAGCGTCCAGCCCTCTTCGCTGCTTGCCAACAGACTCACTTTCTCCTGCCAGCTCAGCACTCAGCTGGCGGTTGGCAGCAGACTCAGACTCAAGAAGAGCCTGAGCCTGAGCGAGCTGAGCTTGCTCAGATGCCAGGGACTGCAGGCTCCTTTGCAGGGCTGAGTCTTGCTCTTCCAGCTTCTTGCTCCTCTCATTCAGCTGACGTGCCTACAGATTGCAATGTCAACGACAAGGTCAGCATCATGCCTTGACCTCTGATGTGCCTGTTCGGCCCTCCTTGTATCTCGAGCTGCTGCCTAAAGCCTGTACACTTTGTCCATGGAGTTGCTGCCAGCAGGATAGCACTTGCAAGTGCAAGACAGATGAAATCACAGGAGCAGCTTCATCTTCTAGAGTTGCAGCAGGGACCTGGCAGCTGTAGCCATTTTGACAAGACAGTCTTCTAGCGTGTACACAAAGAGACAGCAACATACAGGAAGCCAGAAGGTGCATCACCTTCTGCAGCTGCTGCAGCAGGGACCTGGCAGCTGCAGCCTGCCTGGCAGACTCCAGCTCCAGCTTGACTGCCCACCGCTGAAGGCCAGTCTCACGCTCTAGCAGAGCCGCCCGACTTGCCTGTTGTTCACACACTGCCTGTTATCTCAGAAACTGACTGGACTTTGCATTGTCTGCATTCACAATGTGGCCTTTATGCACTCATGCCAACATGCTTATGTCTCTTTGTTTGCTCAAAGAGTGTGCACCGACATGCAAAGGGATCAAAGGTGTCAGGTGCTGACTGGTGCAACTGTGGCAGGCCCAGTGAGGCCGCTCTTGAAGACTAGGAGGAGTGTCAAGGCATAGACAAGGATACAGCGGACAGGACGAGTGTATATTTATATCTCACAATTCTCTACATATAATTTACAGTATGTATCCTACAGTTCTATATATACATATTTCTCAGAGATGTATGTATGTGTGTGAAAAGGCAAGCAAGTCATGTACAAATGCATAAGCCAAGGTGGGTGAGTATGCTGACTTGTGTTGGACCTCTCGTCATCACAGGAAACCAAGATGATGTAATATATCATGATACTTTGCTGCCGAAGGATGAGGTCGCAAACCTGCACACTTCTGCCAAGATCTGAGGACGGGTCATCATGCCCAAAGGATGGGGTGGGGGGTGAAGCCCAAGAGGCACCTTCCCTTGTCAATCCTGCCTGACTGGCAGATCCCTGCATGGCCACCATTACCATTAGCAGCCACACATGATGTCAACAGCATCAATGTGTGTTATAGTCCGGGGAAGAACTCTACGGTGGTCCGGGAAGGCCCCTAGGTCTGATGCATGCTCACAGACTGTATGCTGGGTGAGGCGTTAGGAACTATATCCTCACTGTGTTGCAACAAACAAGTTCTATCATTGCCTGTCAAGCTGCAGTTACAGCAGCATAAGATGATTTGCCCAATGCATGGCATGCCTTCTCAGCTCAGAACATTGGTTGGGAAGCAGGGTGTACAGCACTGTGTCCTTCTGCTAGAGATGTGAAAGTGGCAGTACTGGACCAGGTCATCAGCTGGGCTCCTACCCTTGCAGAGGCATCAGGCTGGAGCATGTCAGGGGTCAGCTCTGACTCTGACTGCAGGTCAGCAGCTTGCAGTCTGAGGGCATGCCATGAGTCATGCAGCTCGGCCTCGCGAGCTTCCAGAGCTGCCTCTACATGACTCAGAGTTGCTCGCATGGCCTCAGCAGCTGCCCTGGCCTGCACCCATGTGCTCAGGCTAAAGACAAGCTCAGGTGATGACACAGTCAATGACACTGTGAGTTTTGTCAAACTAGATGGCTTGAGTGACCATCTTTTAGCCGTGCAATCACCGTATGACTGTTTGCTAAACTATGTTCTAACCTCCTAAGGTCAACAAGAGCTTTGCATTCACATTCACTCAATTGCATTCAGCTTGGGCAGCACATTGCAGCATGAGCAAAGCACACCTGGTCTGCAGCGTCTTTGGCTTGCAGTGCTGCAGCATGCTGGTCCTTATAGTCGGCCACAGCTTGCTCTCTTGCCAGCAGGCCCGCCAGCTTTGAGTTGGCTTCTTTGTCTTTGGCCTCAGCTGCCGCCTCTTTGGCTTTGGCCAGGTCCAAGGCTTCCTTGCTTTCCCTGGCTTGCCTGAAGAAAAGCAACAGACCCTGTGAAGACTGACTGGGTTGATTCATGTCAGGACAAGCTAGTAACTCTGGTGGAGTCACTAGGAGTAAGGACCCTGTTTTACCACTCCACTCTAGGCTGAGCATTGTAGGCAGTGAGCGTGACTTCTGCTTGAGGTAGGTCTTTCGCTACAGGTGTACGTTTGCAAATGAAGACAGAATTTTAACCGCTGACCACGAAGAGCTGGCCTATGCTTTACTGCACATTGAGATCATGGGATGGTTGTTAGTAACAGCAACAGAGCCAGAAGCTTACGGCAGCCAAAGACATCGAGATGGGTCATATAATTTGAAATAGAAATTCACCAGGTGCGCAGGAGGAGTGCACCAATTTTAATGTTTTTTTGCTGTCTGCACCAAAAGGGTGGGGAGGCGATGTGACACATGTACTGCTGAGCAGAGAGTGTAATGAGGACTGGTACATGCAGGAAGGGACGTACAGGGTGATGGTCTGGTGCTTCTCCTGGCTGTCGGCAGCAAGCTCAGCCAGGCGGGCCTCCTTGGACTGCAGGCGCCTGCGGTCGTCCTCCACACCCTCCCTGCCTAATTCTATTTCCCGCCGTCCCTTGCGCACCTACATGACCAGGTTGACACATTGCCTGATGCAGGGCAAGGCTGCCATCAGCAGAAGGTGTTGATGTCAGGGTTCTTAGATGCAAAACGTGCCCAGGCCTTGCCTTGTGGGCAGTGGCCCAGCATCATGTGCACCAAAAGCAACAGCATGTTGATGGATACAAGTATCACGCACAGATCAGTCATGATCTGCCACCTTGAAATTAGGTACACAAGCAAACGCTGCAGGCATTCTGTGGGGCTCATGCACATGTGGAGCAGGATGTCTATGCTGCATTATGATGCAGCTGTGGGTGTGGGGCTGGTGGTGACTTGCACAGGTTGGGGATTTAGGGTTTAGACCTCAGCCTCAGCACTGTCCAGCTGCAGGCGGCGCTGCTCCAAGGCTGCCTTGTCAGCATCTAGCTGGACCTTGAGGCCCTCCAGGCCCTGCACCCGCCCTTCACGGGCTGTAACAGCAGCAGTGCGCTCTTCCAGGCTACGTGTGCCCTCGCTGACAGACTTCTCCTTCTGTAGCAGGGCTGCCTCCCTGTCCTGGAAGGCTTTCTGCAGCATGGTGGTGCCAAGTCAGGCTCATGAATAGCAGCAGCGCGCTGTACCAAGCTCTTGTGTGCTCTCACTGACAGACTTCTTCTACTGTGGCAGGGCTGGTCCTGTCCTGACAGACCTTCTGCAGAATTTTTGACTCAAGCCGGGGTAATGAGTAGCGGCAGTGCACTCTTTCAGGCTGTGTGTGCCGTCTTTGACAGACCTATTGGTGTCAAGCAGGGCTGCCTCTCTGCCTAAGAAGGCTCTCTGACTGAACAGCAAAGTGTGTAGTATTATACCTCATCAGCATTATGCCTCATCAGCATTGGTGAAAGAGCTCATAGAATGGCATTTTGTAAGTGACCATAGTGCCCTGCTGCAAATGTCTGCTGTGCTCACCGACACACTTCTGTCCATCTCATCTTGATGCCCACTTGGTCTAGAAATTCTGTACCGTATTCAGTGATCAAATTCTTGTGGTACAGGTTGTGGTTGCTTTAGATTCCATTGCATCTGTTTTGTAGGATATCAAGCAGCGAATTTAGTACCTCCACAGGGCACTGCGTCTGTTCAGCCAGCATTTGCCCCAATGCATCACAGGCATTGTCTAGCACAGCAGGGCTGGGGCCTACTGGCATAGGTGCTTTACCTCTACAGAGCGCTGCAGCTCCTCCAGGTCACTCTTCTTCCTGTCCAGCTTGGCCTGCCAGTCACTCAGAGCCTTCTCCCTCTCGCTGATCTGGCGCAGAGCTTCCGCCTTGAACTTCTGCTTCCAGGCCTCCAGCTGCTCCTCATGATCTGCCAGCTCCTCAGCCCGTGCCTGCACACCATGCCAGTAATGCTGCAAGAACTGCAAAAACATGTTGTGCTATCAGTCATTCAGTTCATTTCAGCCTAGAATGTGCAGGGAAAGATGCGATGTCAGACCTCTTGACTTGAAGACACAGGTGGATGAAGTGAAGTGTCTTGACTTGTGTTGTTGTGGAGACTGGGGTGACTCATCGTTGCTGACAGAGGCATCTGGGTGTTGTACTGCTGACTGTACATACCTACAGCTTGCTCAGTCTAGACCCGTTCCACAAGTCTGTGCTTGCTGTATGACTTGGTTCTCAGGCAGCAGGTGCAGCTTGTTGTGTCACTGCTTCCTCACCCGTGGAACTGCTGGATTATAAGCTCTCACAAAACTGTTGAGCGAGCATTGGATTGCTGAGAGGTCACCAGACAAAAGGTTGCTGAAGGCCCTGCCTAGCATATCCTGTTCAGACAAACTCTTGACACAGTCTTGTTTGATTCTATGAACATCTTCAGATCTGATGCTTGCTACACATTTTGTCCGCGATTTGTGTCGCCAAACAACAATCGCAGTATAGATTAGGCGGTTTGGTGAAAGATGCAAGCATGCACAACTTACCGTGAATGTGATGAGCATTTTGACATGGCTAGGACCGGGCGTGTGGGAAGCAGATGCATGCTGTCACCTTGATATCAGCTCTCTCAGCCTCAACTGCTTGAGCTGCCTTCTGGGTGGTTGAGGCATCATTTTCAAGGCGGGTCCTGAGCAGCTCTACTCTGTGCTCAGCTGAGGTGAGAGCTGTCTCACGCTGCCTGAGGTGATGATCAAGGGTCTGCACATCAGACACCTTCTCTGTCCAAGCTGGATGGTTTGTCAAGACACTCAGTACTTGTGCACAGCTTAGTTCAAGCATATGCACCTTGCTGTAAGTGAGATAAGCCTAGCTCACAGTGTGCTAAATATAGCAACATCTGTAAGATGGCATTGTGCTATTTGGGAAAGTCGTCGATGTGATTCAAACCGTCGGCTGTTAGCAGCTACGTGAAGATGACAGCTGCCTCTTTCTTGGTGATTGCCATGTCACCATCAACGTAGCTTTGCAGTTGTGCTGCTATGCATTTGTTTGGTGGGTGAAACACATTTGTTTGGTGGTGAAGTGCATTTATTTGGTGGATGAAATGCATTTGTTTGGTGGATGAAATGCTTGACGACCAGGTGTGTTGGGGTGACAGGAGATGCAAAACACAGTGACAGTAGTTGCAGGTACATCTGGCACATGACTTGCCTGCAGCTCCTGCTGTTTGGCTAACAGAGCAGATTCCTCCTCAGCTACAGCAGCTTCCCAGTCAGCTACACGCTCCTGCTGGCGAGCCACAACAGCGTCGACCTCGGCCTTCAAGCTCTCAGCTTCAGCCTCAGCACTTTGTCTAGCAGCCTGCAATGAGTTTGCACAGTCTTGATTTGAGTGTCCTCTTGGCAAAGGACAGGCAATCCTACTGCAAAACATGAACCACACTGGCAATCATCTTGCCATGATTGATGACTCTAGCACAGCTAGCTAGAGGTGATGGCCCCATGCATTGTTGACAGGGCAAGTCACCTGGATGTTCTGCTGCAGGTCAGCAAGCTCATGCTGCAGATCCTGCTTCTCGGCTTCCCATTGACCTCGCCATCGCTCCTGGTCCCTGACAGCAACTTGCATGTCAGCAGTGACGGCCTCCTGCTTCTGCTGCAGGGCCATGAGTCGGCTGTGCCCTGAGGCAGCTGCCTCATCAGCTGCTCTCTGGGCATCCTTCCCAGCCTGCACATACACGATCAGGGACTCTCACAAAGTGCGTGGGCCATCAACAGCAGGGCACCTGAACAACAGTGAAAGCCTCCTGGTGGTGCTGCAAAGGCACAAGTTAGCTGTGTGCCTTTACCAGCCACACTTGGAGCGCCCTCACGAGCTTGGACAGGACACATGACAAGTGATGCCCTGCCACAAGGTGTCTTAGTGGCATGGCATACAACAGAATGATAGCAGCATTGGCTTTTCCACTTGGGGCTGATTAAGACACTGTCTTGGCCTTTGCTCTGCAAAGCTGAAATGGGAAGTGATTTGCACAATTTGTACTCTGCACGAAATAATTGCACTTGGCACCTACTGGTCATGACAGCTGATGCAACATAAAGAGCCGCCTTCACCACCGCTGCTCGCCTGGCTTGCAATGCATATTTCCTGCAAGACAGGCACGGTGTGCAATGGTTGCCTGCATGCAGGTCTGTGCAGCTTAAGCCGTCTTGGAAACAGCCCACCAGCAGCAGGAAAGCTCACCGCCTGCGCCTTGTCGTGAGCAACAAGAGCCTTGTCACGAGCCAGCTCAGCCCGGTCGATTTCATCCCTCAGGTGCATGGCCTTGTTGCAGAGGGCCTCCTCTTCTCCCTGAGCCCCTTTCACATTGCGCATGGCTTCCCCAATGTCTGCCTCCAGCCGCCGTAACTCTGACAGGGCGCGAGCCCTCTCCTGCAACATGCTTGGAACACAATCAGGTACAGTTCAAAACAGCAAGGTCAATGTAGGGGTTCACGAGAAACACATGTCTGATGTGAGGTGGAGCCAACCTCACACTTTATTATTCTTGCTGAACTAGCAATCAGAGTACAATGGAGGTCCCACAGAAGGAACCTACTCCAAATTCCACTAAGAAAAGTTTTGTTCTGAATAGACATGCTCACCCTGGGATGGCCAAATACACAGCTGAGCTAATGCCACATGGACGGACATGCAGCTGTGCATCTGCAATGAACCCGTTAAAGCACGCAAAGGGAAATCGTTTGACTGCAAATTTCAATCTATATCACTGCAACAAGCCTGCCTCAGTCAGCATGGAGCGTCATTGCTCTGACCTGCTGTTCCTGGGCCAAGCGGCGGCGCTGGTCAGCATCCTTCTGACGAACATCTGCAGCAAGGGCCTCCTCCTTGCTGCTCACACCCGCCTCTCGCGCCGCTAGTTCCGCATTCCATCTATTGCGGGCATCCTCAAGAGCGTGCACTTGCTCTGCCAGCCTGCGAGCCTCATCCTGCAAGGCACACAAGTTTCTACGTTGCGCATTCTCAGCAGTCAGCACTTGCTACTGTTGTGTGTAGTTGCATCTTGGCTGCAGGACTGGCTGCGCTGTCTGTGAGGTTGCAGTCAATGCTACCGTCATGTAGACATGCAACCTACCAATCAGTACAGAAGCTGCGCCACAATAGCTCTGGCAACAGGACATGTCACAGACGTTCAGTCACCACTTCAGACACACGCACACATGGACAGGCAAACACTGGCAGCATGATGAGTAGTGACCTTTTGCTTGTCCCACATAGCATCAGCCTCTTTGCGTGCATACTCAGCTGCTGCATTGGCCTGCTGAGCCTTGTCTTCAAGGGCAGCCACACCCTGCTGACGAGCAGTCAGGGCTGCTTCTCTGGAAGAGTAGGACAAAGCATGCTGCTCTGCCTCAGCCACCCTGGCTTCCGTGACCTTGAAGTCCTGCACTTGCTGCTTCACCTGCACCACAATTAAACTTGTGTGCTGGTGATTACAAGTTGCCTGTTGAGCATGCTGTGCATGCTGTGCCTGCTGATCAACAGCTGGTTCCTTGATCGGTCCCTTGCACAGCATCATGTTGGGAAGTAGAGTGTCGCATGCAGTTCTGCTTGGGCCACTCATGCTGCTGCTGCAGTCTTTTTTGCTGCAATTGCTGCTGCAATTGGCAAACACTGAGAGTACCAGACTAGGCTCTGATGACTTAATGCCATTTGGCATGTCATGCTAGCCATGCAAACATCATGCCATTTTGTCGTGACCATGCTGGCTTTCCTCTTGATGAGGCTCTGCCCTTGCTGATCGACATCATAAAATTTGCATGTTTGTGGACACTCCTAGCAAGAGGTACAGCAGTGACAAGAGGTATGGCAGTGACAAAATTGTTATCAACAGCAGCACAGTGGTCAAAGCAGTTGTCAAAGCACTTGTCAGATCCAGTTGTCAAACCAGTGGTCAAAGCAGTGATCAAACCAAGATCAGCCTGGTTGGCAGGAATGTGCTGGTGGTCGGCGGTGGTCACAGCCTTGTGCAGAGGTCAGTGCTGGTGCACTTGGGTTCAGACTTCCAGTAAACACTTGATTGCACACTGCCAACACGGATGCAGCTGAATGTTCCGATTGTGCCTGCAAGTCCTGCCTTGCGTCTGGCTGACCTATCAGACTGTGCTGCTGACAAGTCATTGATGCATGCAACTGCACAGACAATCTCCTGTTGGCAGGGGCTAAACATTGGGATGCTGCATGCAAGAGAATGGTCAAAACAGAGACCTGGTCATGCCCAAGTCATGATTTGACGGCAAAGCTTTGCGCAGCATCAAGTGCAGTGTTGTCACCTGGCGCTCAAACATGTCTTCCCGCCTCTGCAAGTCAGCTTCCAGCTCAACCAGATGCTTATGTTGTGCTTCTGCCTCATGCAGCTGCTGTGTGACGGCCTTCAAGGACTCCCCAATCGTGGCCCTGTGCAGTGCAGATGACATTGCAGTATTTGTATGGTGTCAAAAACCAAAACCCATTCTTGTGAGGAGTTGCTAGGAAATAAGGTATGCCTGGACCTTGCTTCTCAACTCCAGAAGCCCTTCTGTGTAATGCTGTCATGCAATGCTTGGTGCACAGGCGATAGGTGACACCTGCTAGGGCCTATATAGCTTTTAAGAACATTGTCAATATACTTAGCTTTACAGGTCATACTTGACCTCATACATGCTTTTTCCAGCCCATGAGGTGCACTTTGTAACTGCAATTCTAGAGTTGAGAAAGGCTATCTTGAACTTTGGCGGCCATGCAAAAGCTGGACCATGTGTTGACTTGTGATGTTGCCATGATACACATGCTGGCGGCCACGACATGTTTACACATATCGTGCTCATACCGTGCCAGCATCTGCAAAGATAGACACAATCTGCATGCATTCAAACAAGAAGTGCCAGTGCTGACTGCACCATTCAAAGTACCTCTCAGTCTGCATGACCTGCAGAGCAGCTTGATGCTCAGCTTGCAGGACCTGCTGCTGGCGAGCCTGCTCTTGCTCAAAGGCTTGCAGTGCAGCCTGCCGCTCATGCTCATGGCTTTGTATGCCGGACTCATGAGCCCTGTGCATCACTGGCTATGGTCAATGCTGCATGAGGGATGAAAGGCGAGCTGTGCAGGCCATGCTGCTGTCCCCTCAGACTTCGTTTTGTTTGCCAGACCAGGCAGCCATTGACAGCCAGCTCATGCCAGCAATGGAGTGCAAGTTGAGCCATGCATGGGGTGTAGGTGGGCAACAAGGCTTTCACAGGATGCAGCTCGCAAAGTGCAATGCAGCAACTGTGCTGAATAGCAGGCAAAGCTGTGTGCCACTCTAGATGACCCTGCGCAGAAATGAACGTCAGGCTCAGCTGAAACACACGATCCATGCAGGCATGGCTCAAAACACAGACCAGTAAACGTCAGGCATGCTGCTGACCTGTCGAGGGCTGTCAGGCGTTTCTTAGCCTGTGCAATGTCTGCATTGAGCCTTTCCAGCTTCTGCTCTGCCTCTCCAGCAGCAGCCTCCATCTCAGCTGTGTGCACGGAGGCTTTCTGGCTGTCATGCGCATATGCATCACGCTTCTCTGCCCACTTGCTGGCTTCAGCCTGCAGCAGAAGTGGCTGCTCAGGCCTGGCTGTCAGGACTGATGAATGGTGCCTAAGCTGTGGTCAGCAGGTGTTGTATGTCAGGATCAAACAGTGCTGGATTGCTGCCATAAGTGCGCTCATGACCCGCTGTGGGCCTGAAGTGTGCAGCCCCATACTATGTCTGCTGCCATCAACCCAAAACTTACCCAGCTGTATGGCATCAAGTGTCCCAGTGTGCAGAAGGCACCAAATTGCATGAACGGAAGCATATGAATGCACCTTGCATCACCTTGAGCTCCTCTACTTCAAAGGCATAGCGGCGCCGTGAATCCTCCACCTGCTGTAAGAAGTGGACGCTAGCTCTCTGTACAGCCAGGTCTTCACTTTCCTGCTGGCGGCTGCCTGGCTGAGCATTGTTATAAGGCCTACCAGCACCTACAGACATCATTATTTGGTGTGTTGTCATGAGGCCAGGACAAATGCCAGCTGCATGCAATGCCAGGAAGTATCCTGGCCCACAAGCGCTGCTTGGCAGAAGCTGCAAGCCATGATGTGCAGGACAGACATAGTACAAGTACACAAGTGCACAAAACTGGTGCCATTGAGTAGAATGCTTTGGACAATGGTTGTCAGCATAGCAGCTTATAAGCGAGCCGACCTGAAGTATCTGCAGGCACTAGCTGATGCCTCTGAGGAGAGGTAGTCCTACTTTGGATTGGTGAGGCTTCATGACCATGCTCAGCCCTTTTCACCTGCATAGCAGCAGGGATTGCTGCACAGCAAGGCATGGGACACAAGCACACGAACAGTGTGCTGGCTTGACAAATCAACCTGTGCAGGGGATGCTCAGCAATCTCAGAACCTGCACCTGTGAGGGAGTGTCAGCCTTTTGCGCACCCTTGGACAGCAACGCACTTTTTTTGAGGGACTCAGACTGTTCTGCACTTCTGGTGGCTATTTTGGATTCATACTGGCGCCACTGCAATAACATAGACTGTTCTTGACCCAACGTTGCGTGCAACCAGTTACTAGATAATGTGGTAATCTGTTCGAAAGCTTGTCATCTCTCGCCTGGCTTTCAAGAGCTTGAAACTTGTTCAGAACACTTCTGGCCGAGGCTTTGCCTGGCTCTGTGGACATAGAAAGGCAAAGGCCAGCCCCAGTACTTGTATAGCACTACAGCTACAATGCTGCACAAGTCAGCAATACCAAGGATGGCCAGCAGCTGCAAATACGTTCTTGTCTGCGTTGCACAGCAGGCATGCTCTGCGTCAACGCTACAAGACCGACTGGTGCAACGGGCCGGACAGCTGGCATACGCTGCCTAAGTAGACCCGCTGTCTGAGCAGCTGGATTGGAGTTTCCTTCTTACCCAGTGCGCATGGAACACTCTCGCTAAGGCCGAAACCCATAACAATTGCCTTTCAAACTCATGAACTGACTCTGGGGAATTCTGGCTCAAGAGCCGATTCACTGCTTTGCTCATTGCAGTTGACGATCGTTGCGCAGGACCAGGGCGTCCAGGTGAGCTGAGCTGGTCATAACAGTCAGTCACTTGCACGCCCAAAGCTTGCTCGTGCTCGGCCTGCATACATGCGCTCCAGCTCGAGGTCGTAACCTTGACCTCCATCGGGAAGCATTAACGGCACGTGCACCCCGCATAGCTCCGCGGAACTCTGGGCAGCAGCTCCACAGTTAGCCCTCTGCGTTTCGGCCGCCTAAGGTTCAGCCACAAGAGGCCGATTGGACTTCACCCAAACGCCATGGACAGGTCGGATGCAACGGCATGCACGGTGCAGCGAAGCTGCTTTGAGCACATACCGTGGATTGAGCGACATGCTGCCCGCTTGCCCAGCCTTGGAGCATGCTTGCAGGGGTCCACAGCCATTACCACTGCCACCCCAGTTTGCAGCCAGCAGACAAGGGTCTGCTGCCTTGGCACTCAGGCCAGTGTCTGCACGCACATACATGCGCAGCTATGAAGAACCAGCACCCGCAGGTGAGCTCAGTTGCGAGGTTGCTCTCTTAAACTCTATGCAGCTTTCTTGTCATGCAGCAGTCTGTGTCTTATGATGCAATAGGCTGCGTATAATGCTTCAGCCAACCATTTGCAGGTCCTATGCCTCTTCAGACCTTCAAGTCATACAAGAATGACCTATTTGGAGATGAGGACGGTGATGTCTTAGCAGCAGAGACCATTCCAGCTGCAAAGCCCATTGAGGTTGCTGTTCCAAGGCCCAGCACACCATCCAACAGAGTACAGCAGCAGATTGCCCTGAACCAGCAGAAACGGTTGGCCAGGCTACAGGTGACTGATGCACCAATATTTCTGTTTTCCATACCAGGCAAACAATTTAATAGTTGCTGCATTCACATCATTTGTCACAGCTTTGCCAGCCAGTGTGGTGCCAATCAGTGTGTGGACAGGCTGCTGAAGCAACATCACCATACTACAACAGCTACAGCACAACTTGACCCCCAATGTGTGAACACAGGCTGGCTCTGCACAGTTGAGTCAGGATATCAAACTTCGCTTTGAGGTCTCGGACCAGAGCAGAGTTCACTAACTGAGATGTGCTACATAGGGGGGTCTGGCTACACAAGCCAGCGGGGGTTCATATGGGCGGCCAGGGTCTGCAGGCTCCCGCCCTGGCACTGCCGCCTCTCGCCCCGGCACTGCAGGCTCTTACAGAAGCAGTGAAACAGGACCCAGCCCTGCCAAGCTGGCTGGCCTGCAGCAAACCTCCCTCAGCAAAGCAAACAGTGGCGCCTTGAGTGAGGTCGGTTGTATGCATACATTACATGCAGACAGAAAGAACTGAGGGTCTTGTAGGTTGTGCTTTGAACAACATGTGAGTATCCCTTTGTTGCTGCTGCCACCATTAAAATGTTGTCTCAGTGCAGCTCTTGCCCATGGGCTATGCACAAGTCTCTGCTGAAATCGTTGATCCTGTCTAGGTTGATGAAACATGCAATGCTCACCACATAGCAAGTAGCCTTGCTTTGTAATTGCTCCAGATTGAGGGTGGTTAAAGAAAAGGGAAAAGGGGGGGCGGGGAATGATGGTCAATATACATGTATACCAATAATATAATAACCAAATACCAATGATATGATGGTAACTAAATACCAATAGTGTTATAATAACCAAATACCAATAATATAAGGGTGTATATACTTTGTTTGAGCCCTACATGGCTGCAGATCTTGCCAATGGGGTCTGGGCAGAGTACAAGACAGATGCCCTCTCAGGTGCTGGACTTGTCCCCCGCACCCTCCTCAGCAGAACAGTCTCTACTGGCACACGGCCTGTCCTCGGTCTATGATCCAAATCAGGAGGAGCAAGAAGAGGTGAAGGCTGTCAAGGCAGATGACACCCCACCAGCAGACAGCAGGGCGGTAGTGGCATTGACTGCGACCCCCTCAGAGGTTCTGGATAACAGGTCAGTCCTGATTTGGCCTCATCTTCTACGCAACTAGAGAAATTGGGAGCAGGTGATGACTACGGGTTGCAGGTGTTGGTCTGCCTGTGCACCATAAGTGAGCAGATGTACATCTGGCATGCTGTGGTTCCCTGATTCGGTCCAACAGTTAGATCACAGCTGCTGAGCTGGAGATGTCATAACTGCATCCTGCATCCCAGGTCAAGGCTGGACCCAATCATTTTTCCATGTGCTGCTGTCCTGCAAGAAGTCTGGTGTGCTGTAGCATGTCGTATGTTTATGGTACCATTGCAGTCAACAACACACCCATCGCCAACACCTCCAGTCCAATCTCCTTGCTGGTTGAAACATGTGCCTTTGAACCCTGAAAGCCGAAAGTGAATCCAAATGCAGTCATTCTGGCAGGCAGGCCAGATCAGTGTTGTATCATGCACCGTCTCCACCTGCCTGCAAAGCGAATGCACAGCAACAACCCTGCAGCATGGCTTGCACCGCATCAGACTTCAGGAGATGCTCTGCCAAGTTCAACATCAGCCTCACAAGCATGCAGCCCAGATGTGTAGTAAGCCTGACTCATAACTGCTGCAGGAGCTTCTTGATGATGCCTGGCAACAGAGACAGTGCTGTGCGTTGCCGCATCCACAGAGACAAGTCCAGCAAGATGTACCCCAAGTACCAGCTCATGCTGGAGAATGGCACACAGTTCCTCATGTCAGCCCGCAAGCGCAAGAAGAGCAAGAGCTCCAACTATGTGCTGTCGTTTGACCAGGAGGACACAGGGCGCTTCAGTCCCAACTTTGCTGGCAAAGTGAGGGCGAACTTCCTGGGGACTGAGTTTGTGGTGTATGACAAGGGGCAGAAACCTCAGAAGGCTGGTGAGTTCTTCTGACAATGGTGTTGTCTGACATTGGTGTGATACCTGCTCATTTGTAATCAATGTGGCAGCCCGTTGCTGCCATAATTAGGATGTCAAGGAGCTCATGAGGCATCAGTGCGCCACGTCTATGTTCATAGATGTTTATTTAAGCTGGTTTTGTCCCAACCGCGTCTGTTGGAACTTGATCTGTGTCAAATTGCTTTTACAGCTTCTGGAGCTCATATCTAAACTCATGTCTAAATGCTGCTTTAGCGGTCCTCAGTCTGCCATCCCAGCTTTGTTGCTAAGGCTTCCCCAAAGCTTTGTCAAAAAAGCCCTTAGCCCTGCCACCTTTCTCCAGGACCCCTTTCGACAGTAGATCCTATAGCTGCAAAGAGATAAGCTGAAGTGACTGCAGCTCTGTCAGCTGTGTTTGTGCCGAGGCAAGCACCCTGACTGCCTGCCGGCAACAACATGCATGCCTGCTGTATTCATGTCAACAGCCTCTGCTTCACAGACGTCACAGGCTTCACAGACTTTGGAGCACCCATGCAGCAGCCTTTGCAAGGCTGTAAGTACACTTTCACAGACAGGCAGGCATGCAAGTCTTGGGAGTACCTTCCTGAAGTCCAAGTTGCATGAAGAGCTAGTGTGACAGCATCATATGAGATCAAGCTATATCTGGCTGACAGAACTGGTCATACATTAAGCTTGGGCTGTGTTTGATGCCAGGATCTGGTTATGATGACTGACTGATCCTGCCAGGGGGGGCAGGGGCCAGGCCTCCCAGGGGGTTAGGTTACAAGTTCTGACGGATCCTACTGTGCCTGTAGAGGGGGCAGGAGTGAGGTGTGAGCTTGCCGGAGTGCGGTATGAGTACAATGTCCTAGGGACTAGGGGTCCCCGCAAAATGACTGCCCTGATCCCTGGGACAGATGCCCATGGTCAGAGTTACATCTTCCGGCCTGAGGCTGGCAATGACAGCATCCTGGATAGGTGAGCTTTACATACTCACAGATCACAATACAGCTGCCATCAGTAAGACTAGCGTGTATGTGTTAAGTGGCATGTTGACTCAGATACCTGGTTGCCACTTCTGATATCAGATATCTGCATGCACAGGTCTGCTTTTCTCTTTAGGGAGAAACTGTGTAATACAAGCCTCACTTGGAGTGGCTAAAGTGCTGGCTCCATTGACATTAAAGGTTGCCAAAGAGGCATTTATGCAGGCCAATAACTGCATGCCTGCTCAGAGTGCCATGTACTCTTGTGGCTGGTTTTACAGCGTCTTTCCTATGCTACCAACAGCAGTCACTGCTTGCTGCTGTTGACATCGGCGTCCTGTGGCGAGCTGCAGCCACAGCAACAAATTTCAGCGCCTCAGCTTCACATGTCTTGCGCGCTGTTGAGCGTCCTCTTGCCAATAGCAAGTGCACAAATGTGTTGAAGCTATGTAGCTGTGCTCATGGTTGTGTGTGTGCAGGCAGAAGCAGGGGGTAGGGTTGGATCAGATAGTGACCATGACTAACAAGTCCCCTAGATGGAATGAGCAGGTGCGTCTGGTGCACCATCCCCACTGGTGTTTGCAGAGGCTCATGACCTGCACAGTAGCTGTTGCGCATGCTTGTGAGCTCTCACATATGTTGCAACAGCGTGACCAATTCAGGCACCTGGGATTTGCGCGTTTGTATTGCGGCGTATCGTGTGATTGTGTGTTGCAACTGAGGCACAGATGTATAGTGGTCACCTCAGCTTTCAGGACATTTGTCTCATGTTGTATTCATGCATTCACTTGTTCATTCACAACACACATGTCCTTCTTTCAGGCTCAGGTACTTACAGTCCTGAAAACCTTCCTGTATGAGATTCCTGTTTGGCAGTCAAGCAAAGCATCATCTGTATGACGCAGGCGACATGCTGATTGTCTGGTCTGCATCGCTGTTATTGTCATCATGACTGGCCATGTGGTGTCTGCAGTTGGGAGCGTACTGTCTGAACTTTAACGGCAGAGTGACACAAGCGTCGGTCAAGAATTTCCAGCTGGTCACTCAAGCAGACCCTGACTATGTCATCCTGCAATTCGGCAAGGTATGCTCTGCGCTGTTGCTGCTGCCTTGATGCAGTATCACGCAGTCTGGCTGTTCTGCATTGTGCTCATGCAACTGTGTACCTAAGCAGGTCGCCATCCGCAGCAGTATGGCTAAGCTGCTTTGTTATTGTTGCTCATTGATTGAACCACAGATTCTATGAGTCTTGACGCTAACCGGTGCACCCGTATGAACCACATTGAGTGCACCTTGTCATTGCAGGTGGGCAAGGACAAGTTTACCATGGACTACCGGCATCCCATGAACGCATTCCAAGCATTTGCTATCTGTCTGTCATCATTTGACAACAAGCTAGGCTGTGAATAGGTGTGAAAGTGAGGACCGACTGTAGATGTGTAAATGGAGTGTGTTAATGACTGTGCCTGCCCATTGCGCACACCACTAGTAAATTCAACGTAATGCACTTACCTGACAGTACTAGTGATGTAGGTCAGTGCTCACTGGAGCGCTCACCAGCAATCCCCTTGCTATAGTAGGCGCTATGCATGGCTTTAAATTTTAAGGTTGGTGCAAAGAATCTCTGGCATTTGCATGCAAATTTGAGGCTTTAGAGAAAGAATGCACACCCCACTCTCCTGCTTCTGAAAGGCCTTCAGTACCTTTGTTGTCAGACTGGGAGTGTACCATATGTGCTGTGGCAAATGGCTATTGTGCATCTTCAATAGATATCTCAGGCGTTTGTTCAACTGCGTGAGAAGTACAGTCGATAAAATAACAAAGCAGTACACATGGCATCCAACATTTGCTGCGCAAGAAGCAAGATCATGTTAAGATGCAAGTCTTAGAAGAGAGTGGTCACATCAATCCTTGAAGAGGGCGGGTCGTCACAGAGACGTACAACATCAAGATGCTGACTGTAAAAGCTGACAAGAAGCTATCATAATTTCTGTGTTGCATAACTTATGCAGCATTATGCCTCACACAACATAGAGCCAATAAACTGAAGCAGTCTTACTAGTGGTGGTCTCAAAGCAGCTACAAGACAACACCGTTGCTGTGCTTGTCATATGATGCCCTCACAAGCAGATGCCCTGCAAGCATTCAGTTGCAGTTTCTGGGGTCTGAGATGATGTATGTCTTGCTTCCAGCTGCCGTGAGCATCAGACCATCAGACACTGGCATAAAATCGAGCTGAGTACTGATCAGGCATTCCTTCCATTTTCTCATGGTCCCATGCCTGAGCCACCGTGGGATACAGCTTTTGCAGCAAATTGATCTTGCACCCTTTGAATCCTCTGCGATACGGACAGCCTGAGCTGTGGACAGTTTGATGCAGTGGCGTAGCTTTGAAACAGTGCTGGGCAAATTGGGCAGACCCTGTTGACCAGCAACTACCTGCCAATCATCTGCCTGTGCTAGCATAGACTCTCACGTCATTTGCGATTTTCATTGAATACAAAACTAGGGTATTTCTTCGTCAATTCTTTCAGCACAGGCAACGTCATGTAATTGATCATATTTGGATGCTTCTTCACAAGGATCTGCCACTCTTCAGGACTGATGTGACCATCTCCAGCCAAGTCAGCCTCTTTGAATGTCTGCATGGGCATAGCAGCTTCGTTATATAGAAACGACTCCTGATGTTTCTGCCCCAACACCTGTTGTGTGGACACAAGACGCAGTCTTGTAGTGTGCTTCATGTTGCCGGACTAATATGACATCATGTTGGTCAAATATCACACATTGCGCATGCCATGTCTTGCAGCACACAATTGGGTGGTTGTATAGTAGTGACATGCAGCAGGATCATACAGAACTGATCAAAAGGCCATTGGCAGCTTCTGCTATAGAGAGCAAAGGGCTCCAATGTGGTTGACATCTACAATCAGAGTGCACCTGCTAGTGCACTCTCCCTGGGGAATGGGCCACAGCATGATGTACACAGAGTACCTGGTCAATGAGGACATTTAGGTGCGCATCGTCCAGATCAATTGCTGGATTGTCCTTCAGCAACGCCACCAGGAAGCGCTGTACCTCACCACGCTCTATGTGCCCTGTGTTGTCCAAGTCATATATCCTAAAAGCAACTGCACGCCCAAGCAAACAAATTGTGCTTGGCTGGTTTGACTTCAGGGATGTATCTGTATATTGTCCACGAAATGCCAAATGGTGTGCATGCTGCATTGAAGCGAATGCTCTGTAACTTAGTGTGCGACTGTGCAAGCTGGGTGCAGAACGAAGTCATTGTCATGTGCTGTTGAGAGTGTGCCCATGCAGTGCAGGTAGGTCCAAGGCAGCAGCTTCAAGAACCAGCTCTTACAGTCTGCTTTCTCTGGTGCGGGAGCACTGGGATGGAAGACACTCAGTGCCCTCACAAACTCATCAAAGCCAATGACGTCATTCTTTTTTGTGTCAAAAAGCTCAAACACCTACATATGCAGCCCATTTGCACATGAGACAATTCCCATGGCTTGACAATTTGCTTGGAGTTGCCATATAAGTGCTCACCTTGTCTGCAAAGATGTTGCTGTGGTTTTGGGATTTGAACAGGGCAAAGGCAAACTCATCCTTGTGAATCACGCCATCCTGCGTACAGTCCTTGTGCGTCTGAAGCACCACAAGCTAAACAACCAGGCCTGGGAACACAAGAAGGCACAGCAGGCATGGTAGACAACACTTGCCCTGTGAATACTGTTGCTGAGGCCTTTGAACAGTTCTTCCAGAGCGTACACCTCATCCACACTGACTGCAAGCCATACTTGCTCATCAAACAGTTCTCGCTCGTCGAAGCAGCAAAGCAACTCTGAATATCTCACAGTGTGTCTCCCCAGCTAATTGCTCGTGCGTAGGCTCATTGTCTGGGTGGGACGCAAGAATATGCTCCTGACAAGGTGTGGCCGATGAAAGGCAGGTGCCCATACAGTCAGGGCAACGAGGCCCTGTCCGACATTACGCAGGCTGAGTGATCAGACAAGTCTTTCGTGGCTCGCATGCTGTGGAGAACATCAGGCGCTGTCACATCTTCAATGTCCTCACAAAGTGATGTCACGATCTGTCGGCAAACTGTATGGTCTTGCCACAATCTATGTGGTCAATGCCTGAGAAGAAAACTGAGGTACAAAATAGCTCAAGAGGAAGTATGCAACAGGCATGACAAGTTTATGTCAGACATGCCTTCATGCTGTACAGATTCTAAAGTGCCAATCCAGTCAGGAATACATATGGTAAGTCAGCACTGTTATCACATGAGGCTGTGGAAGATTGACACCTGTAAACATGGTCCTGTTGACCTGCCAGAGAGTACAGACTTTAATGTTTTTGTATACTGCGCCAACTTTACTAGGGGCCTTGACATCAGGGTAGGCTGCTGGGGGTGTTCTGCAGCAGTTGTTTAACTTATTGCTGGGGACCTGAGCTGACAGCTTGTTCGCAGTGATATGATACACTGTCTGGCTGCCACTTTCACAATAGCCTTGGCTTTGCACATTCCTGAGTTACAGCTGCTTCTCAGCTGCCTCTGTATGTGCTGTAGCCATATGGGTTCCATGTAAGGGGCACATGAAAGTGCTGCTTAGTCTGCAGAACAAGAGTTGCCATTCATGAGTGGCACATACGGTGAGTCAATCAAGCGGGCAACTAGAGCATGTGGCGGAGTGTGACAAACACATGTGCAAAGGAAAACTTCAGCAGGCACCGTCAACATTAGGGATATTAGAGACAAGAATGTCATACAAGTGTGCTGAACCAACAGTCCCTCAAGCACAGTCGAGAGTTTGAGACCTTGTAGCGGGGATACGGTATATGCACATTCTGGTGCAGAGCCTTGTGTATATGAGCACAACTCTGACACTGACATCAATTCATGACTCCAGTACGACACGCCAACATAGCTGTGGTTTACGCTTCAACAACTAGCATGCCGTGAACTCATGCATAAGCAGACACCACAACGTTCAGCTTTGGCATCCATTCTGCAGCAGTTCCGGTGAGAGGTGAAGGTTGCAATGCAGGTACACATTTAAAGCCATTGTGAGCTTGCAGTACCTGAGAGTTTGAGATGTGGAAGTGTACATCCACCTTTGGGTAGAATGGCTGCTCAGGAAAGAAGTGTGGATGAAGATGTTTGCAGTCCTTCATGTACGATGTCATGTCAAATGTCATCCTGCAGGCACAATTCCAGCAGTTGAGACACTCAGAGTTCCATTTGTAGGTCTGCGTGCGGAATGCCTAAATGCAAATACTTTGCTAAACATGCAAATAGCTGCCTGTCAGTACAAGATTGGCACACAGTACCATCATGATCACTTGCCATTGAGGCGCATCATGTATACTTGTGAGACTGCTGCAGCATAGATGTCCCTGTGATCATCACGCTGCTCAGAGCATGCATAGATGGTGTGGTCTAAACCATACCCAGGCAAATGGATGTTCTACAGGGTACAACTGCATACTTGTAGACTCCTGGCAGGACCGAATCCGAGGGCGCCAGAAGATCGCCAATACGCCCATCTTGATTAGTTTGCCCACTGGCTAAACAGTCCCAGACGCCACTGCTTTCAGCACACTCCTTGTGCAAGCTGATTGGCACGCCTGCAGCAGTGCACAGCCTGTGGCTATCAGCCAGCCAGGTCAGGGATACTGAACGTCCATACTCACCTGCCCTGCCACTAGGTAACTGTACAGTTATTCAGATACTAGGTAGCAGCAGTCACGCCTTGGGATGTTTGTCTACAGGCAAAGGATGCTTGCCATGCTGGATGCAGCCTGAGCAGCAACATGGGGAAGTGCTTGTGCGCTGACAGGAACAGCTTTGCAGCAAGGTACCTGGTGCTGGTCTGCCCATGCTGGTGTCCAGCACATGTGTTGTGATAGGAGAACGCATTGTTGGTGCACCACCTGCATACACAGCCAAGCTGACGTCACTCATGCAGATTTAGCTTGAGATGGCTGCTTGCATTCAAGTCCAGCTTTATGCCCATAGTCTGTGCCGGTTGTTCATGCACTGTCATGGCACAGGCTGCACGCACCCATGAGATGATTGAACACCAGACCTGCTCTACGCTCAGCAGCCATGCTTGCATCTGATTGAGAAGCTGCTTGCTGTTGCTGAGACGCAATTAGTTTGTGCAAGCGAAGCTCTGTGATTTTCATTTGCTCTGTTGCTGCAGCCAGCAGCTCCACGTGTGGTGCATTGTTGCACCTGTGGCAGTGAACCCATTAGAAATAGCAAAAGCCTGCTGCGACCTTAGTCACGGCCATTACCAGTCTTTCTGAGGGTGGCAAGTTTGTATGCAGCAGGCTGTTGGAGTATGCATTGCAAGTCCAGCAGGGCGAGTCACCTGGCTTTCACAATGTCCAGCATTTCAGATGCAGACTTTCCACTGGCGCATACGATGAAAATATGGCCAAATCTTGTTTCATACTCCTCATTGTACGACTTCAACTCCTGTCATCCAAACACGCATAGTGTACAGCAGGTTTTGAGACAACACCATAATGTGTGTAGCATGCTATAATGCTGGCAGTACCTGCAGAATGACACCTGAGGCAGTAGCAGCTGTAGCTTGTTCTGTCTGGCTTGATTTTGCAAATTGGGTGAATTTGGCTTTCAGGCTATCCAGATCGCCAATTCTGGGATGCGCAGCGAAAGCCTCAAGCCAGTCGGTGACGTGTGCCTGCAAGAGGCAATATGCATGAAATGCAGATGCAGTGATCGGACTTTTCGATCTGATGCATGAGATTCCGTGACACGGCATTTGCAGTCACGAATTGACGGATGCACACATACTTCGTGCCACCAGACGTTTCTACACGTATCGATCAAGGATGCAGCATCTTTAAAAGGTCCCCTGCTCGCAACTAGGCCAACGAAACGTTTGCTTGAACAGGCGTTGTTGAGGTCATCTGCACTCAAAGCAAGCATCTTTCCTCAGCTGCAGTCAGAGCAGCAGCAGTTGATGTGTTTGCAACGTATGAGATCACAGCATTAAGCAACTAAGCAAAAGTTCGAACGAAACTTTGTGCCCTTCGTACTTTGCAGCTGCGGGGATTCCTACCATTTCCCAGTCCCCAGACCGTACCCTGCAAAAATGCAGCGAGGAAGCAAAGAACTCGCACTTCTATCGCAAACTCTCACACAGCAGAACGGCGTAAACCCCGCACAGCTGACATTTTCTCGACCGGGCGGCTTGCTTTCCTAGAATGCGTGGTACAAATTTCTCTCCATTTACACGTGATTTCAGGCAAAGCTAGGTGGCCTGGGCTCGGTCAACGCTGCGCAGCTTATGCTTTGCTGGAGTTGAGCCATTCTTCATAATGAGCTCGAACAGCAAGACTTCTGTGAGCAAGGCTCAGAATGAGCAGCATAAAAAAATTCTTAGTCAGCTGCTCAAGCTTGAGTGCAACAGAAGATGCTGTGACTGCTCAGCTCGAGGCCCTACCTGGGCCAGCGTCAATCTTGGCCTCTTTGTTTGCCTAAATTGCTCAGGCATACATCGCAGTCTGGGCACGCATCTGTCCAAAGTTAGGTCCACCACTTTGGACACTTGGCTACCGGAGCAAGTGGAGTTTATCAGCAAGCTAGGAAATGTGCGGGCCAACAACTATTGGGAGGCCAGGCTGCCACGTGGATTCCGACGACCATCTGAGGGTGACATGTCAGCCATGAAGAACTTCATCATAGAGAAGTACCAGAACCAGGTGCACTTTCACTGTTGCTGGCCTGCATGGCAAATGGGGATATTTCATCAATTCCACTCCCCTGATAAACAGTGCATCAGCTGCAATGACAAGCCTGTTTGCTGCCTGGTGACCTGTAAGTGCTGTTGATCCAGGCATATGCTAGCAGCGACTTCGACTCCCCACCCAACATTGACAACTATTTTAATCACCCCTTCATGCAACAAGCCGATGCCCCAGCGGCAGTTGCTCCCCCAGCAGCTGACACTCAAGCATTGGACAAGGCGTCTGTCAGCTCAGATGGGCCTTCATCACCTGTCAGGCAGTCCAATGGGACCAACCCGCCATCGTCAAGGCCAGCAAGGGTGTCCTTCAGGGGCATTGCTGCACCAGCCCCCGCAGCTGTCGCTGCTCCTGCTGCCACAGCTGCTGCAGCGTCTGAGCTGATAGATCTGCTGAGCTTGGAGGACACAGCTGCTCCTGCTGCTCCTGTTGCAGAGCAGCCTCAGGCAGCTGTCACTGACTCTGATGGTATGCTTTGATAAGCATACAGCATACATTGATCTGCCCAAAAATGTCAGTGTGTTATGGGTGTATTGGGAAGCAAATGCCTATCCTTGAAGTGCAACAGCGCTGCTTGCAAGATGACGTTGGGCTGTTTTCACTTCATCAGCATGTAATTCTTGACAGATTGATTGCCAGAGGTGTTTCAGAGCTTGTTTGCATATCTGAGATACCAAAGAGCCCTTCATGCTGGTCCAGTACTCGCAGTTCCTCCACAGTTCCTCCAGAGTATCCCACAGCTACATCATTGCACCAGTCCTGCAATGTATGCGTTTGACCTGACAACTATTGATGCATTACAGGTGACTGGGCTGCCTTCATGCAAGCCAGTGTTGTCCAGCCAGAGGCACCAGCAACAGCAGCGCTGTTACATGACAGCAGTTGGGATGCATTCCAAAGCAGTGATGCTGCAGCGCCGGCCTCGATACAGGCATCAGCAGCAGCCCCCTTTGATCCCTTTCGTGAGAGCCAGACCATAGAGGCAGCTCCAGCTGGGCAAAAGGCAACAGGGGGTGGTGGGTCAGCCTCAGCAAGTGCTGCTGGATCAGGCACAAAACATGCGCCCAAGAGGTCCGCTGATGACATCATGAAGATGTTTGACAAGCCACAGCAGAACACCTTTGCGCAGTTCACTGCACAAGGCATGAATGGCATGCAGCAGCCTCAGACTGGCGCCTTTGCCATGCAGCAGGTCAGTGTCGTGTCAGAACTTCACAGTGTCATGTCATACTGTAGTGCTTGAGCTGCAAGTTGTTGCATCTGCTTGAATTTGTTCTCCAGCTATGGCTGACCCTGTTGTTGCTAGCACTTCAAAATTGACAAGTGCTGTAGTCTGCGGGACGTGGCTTCTGCTCTCTGCACACCTTTTGCTATTGGCTGCTGCCAATACAGCTGAGTTTGTTTGGCTGCAGCAGCATCATGCATTGCTGACTTGGCAAGCATCTGTAGGGGGGAGTGTATGGGATGACACCACAGCAGCTGATGCAAGCACAGCAGTTGTATGCTGCGCAGCAAATGCAGATGGGTGGAGGGCAGCAGGCTACATACGGTGCCTTCCAGATGCCGCCTCAGGCTTCTAGTCCCTGGACTCAACAGCCGAACCCATCATATGCTCCTAGCTTCCAACAAATGCAGCAGCATCAGTTCAGTAGCTTAGCAGGATCATCTGGCCTTCCTTGAGCCCTGTTGGAGACCTGACCTGATGACTAGACATGCTGGCGTCATCTATCAAGTTGTAGTGAGCAGAACTTGCTGACCGTTTACACAGACTTGTCAAGTGTGCAGCTAAGACAAAGACCTGGCTGCAAACGCCAGGACATGATTTTGACCTCTTTGCTGCAAACGGACTGTTCTTAAATTGTAGTCAGCCTGTTTCGCATTAAACTTCTGCTGAACTCAGTACGTTGCATCAATATGTGGCATGCACTGCATGTAAACATTGGCAACTGCATCCAGCCATCATTATCTGCGTGTTGGCGTTGGGTGCATTTATTTACATCGCAAACAGATCATCAGCGATCATGGCACAGTTGCGGGTTGTGAACAACATGGTGCCTCAGAGACTCAGTAGCCTTGCTGCAGACGTTTTAGCAACCAGGACACAGCAGCTTAGCTTGCATGGTCCGATGTGATCCGTACAAATATTGTCAGCTTGCCGGAAGCCTGCACCCATCCTTTCATAGGCCATCACGGGGTAAGCATGGCAATCAAACATAAGGGCACTAAAGGGCCTGATGCTCCTCTGCGGGCCAGACAGATACTTGCACACTGCATCAGTGACACTGACAACACCATTAGACCCTTTGTTGTGCACGCCATGTCTCTTGGATCTCAGACACACGTCCCCAAGGATGCACTGATTTGCAGAGCCCGGTGAAATGCCTGGATCATAGGTATTATGGCAGATACAGTATACGTCGCCATGTCTGTGCAAATGTGCAACATCAGCGCCCCAGATTTGAGCAAGAGCGAGGTCTCATTCAGGCACAGCTTGATATCAGAATTGTAGCAGGGCACGTGTCCAGGCTGATAAGTAGGGTTTGTCAGAATGTATCAAGGTGCTGAACATGAACATTAGCACTTGTGGTACCCAAACCAGGTACCAGAATGGCAGTGCTGAAAATGTGACATGCTTGCTGGCAGTTTCAGCATATTGTGCAGATGTTAGCAAACACAGGTTTTGCGCAGAAATGTGGTGTCACAGGCATGTCAGTATGTTGTTGCTTGTTGCCGGAATGTGGCAAGGACATCTTCATGCTATCTGGGGCTTGCCTTCCCAGGTACAAAAAGCCTGTCATCTCTTCAATGATGTTACACACTTCCATGTACCCTTGCAAGATCCATGCACTGCAGTCGCTTGTTGCAAGGCGACTGCAGTGCATGGATGTAGCAATTATTGCTTGATTGCAGCATTGAATGTTGGGCCGTCCAAAAAACAGTGGGGTTGATGAGCGCAACTTTGATGGCAGAAAACACTGTTCACAGACATGATCTGGATACATGCGGTCCTGCAAGCGCAATGAAGCTCTTGCTCAGCAAGGCCCAACCTTTACATGGAAACTCTTGTGTCTGCAGGTGTATGTTTGGACAGCAAGGGGTCCTGAGATGTTCACAGTCCAATGAAGCCCGGAGCTTGGGCACGCACTTCTTCAGCAGTGCGTATGACCCAACACCACAATATCTGCAAAATACTCTGGCAGCTGACCTGAACAACAACAAGCGTACTGCAGGACAGCCACTTTTGTCATGCATGCCATGCAACGACCACCCGCGCATAGCGTCCACGCGTGATTGGGATTGTACGGGTGCAATGCCGGCGATCATGCTGTCAAAATCGACAGCAACGCTGACTTGCAAATTGACGTCTGACATTGGGCCATGCGTCCTGGACGCAGCGTCCATGCTGACTCTCAAAGGTCAAAGCACAGCATGTTGACAAATACAGCTGCAGAATGTCGATACTGCAGAGTGCGCAACACTACCATGTCTGCGGGCATTTTGATGCAGCAGCTCGTCCTGGGTTAACATGCGTGATACCTTTTCGGAGCTGGCTGAGCAGGAGGCAGCACGGAGCCGAGGGGAGGAACCTTCGAAAACCTCTTTGCTAGAGATAATGCAGGGCAAACTTGAACAGGCGATGAATCCAGACTTGCGCAGGCTCCCGATCGAGGAAATCAAACGCAAGCTCAGCAGATTAAAAAGCGTCAAAGGATTGGCCGATGGGGGTGCAAAGTCGCTTGCACAGTGTCAGAGTCTTGAAGCTGAAATGAGGCGCAGGGAGGAGGAAACTTCTAAAGGATGGCTCAAAACGGTAATCAACTGGCTTGACAAGGCAGTATACCGAGCCACATACTTATCCAAACCAACTTAGCCAACCTTGTCTCCTGTGTAGGCAGAAAAAAATCAGGCAGAAGCTAAACGTGGTGTAACTGGTCAGCCCAGGCTGAGCCAGATGCGCGGCAGTCATCCACATGCAGTGAGTGGGCTTTTAGGCAGCCTTCTGCACCCTCTAAGGCTGTGGATGCAAGTGTGCCATCTTCCTGTGCAGGAGACCACTCAGCAGTGGAGTGACAGGTTGAGGGCAAGTCGAGACTTTGATGGTGATGATGAACCATCAACATCCCAGGTCTAGTTCAAAAGCCAGGCTTGTGCAAGCTATGCTCTTTTATGTCACGTTCATACGCAGCTCAAAACTGGTGTGCATATATGCAGGCTCGGCAAGCATTTCTGCCTCAGCAGCAAAAACAGAGTGGTCAAAGCAAACCCAAAGCAGGTAGTTACAGTGTGCACATCCGCTTTGTAAGTCTGCTGCTTCCGTGTCACGGTGCATAGCTCAGCTGAGTCTGTGCTTGCTGCCAGGTCAGTCAAACACACTGTCTGCAACACTTTTGCGCAGCACTTTTGGCCAAATTCCTACTCAAGGTAAGGCTCCTTTTGTTGGCATCGGCCATTTGTTTGGCTTGGCACTACACAGTGAGTGACGCTTAGCCATTGTCTTGTGTGCTACAGTAACTTCTTACTCAAGGCGGGATACTGGCAGGTCAGCATGTTCAGGTTTCACTGTGTTTCCCACTCGTTTTGTGGCTAGAATGCCAGAAATGCATGCTTGAGAATCCTCATTCAATGCTGAAATGCAGGCAAACCTGCGAGTTCTGCACCAAGTTGTTCCCTGTGAAGGACCTCAGATGGCAACAGGTGCTGCTATGATGCTTTCAGCAGCACTGTGCATTGATTCTGTTCAACGCTGATCTACAACAGCATCGCTGACACAGCTGTTGCATACTGGAATAGCGCAGCAGACTGCACAGGCACAAGCTCAACAGTTATTGTCTCCTCTTGTGGGCTAGCACCATTGCTGTTGTGAGCAGAGTGTTGAGGCTCAGGATGAAAATGACTGTTCTGTGGCCCATCATGCAGGTCATGGAGGGAGACGGACAGCAATGTGTTTGCCAAGAGTGCTGGCATAACCTGAAACCAGACATGCCATACCCAGAGATGGATGTAAGTGTCACCTTTGCCCCCTTTATTGTTTTTACAACAACAGACAATACTGTACTAGTTGCAATGTACGTTTGCCAAAGGACTTTGTCTTTGTCATGCTGACACTTGTTACCTCAAAGCATTGCTCAACTGCTTCACTGGCCCTGCAGAACTATCAGACCAACACTATCAAGGCTATGAGACCAGTCGTGAGTAGTCAACAGACACGCTTGCAGCCAGCCCCAATTAAAGTTGGCAAAGCAAATGAGGATCCTCTGTACGAGCCCAGCCAAGGCAGGAAAATCAGTGCCAGGCAGAGTGCTAAGCTGCAGAAACAGCAGCATGAGCAGAAGCAGGCAAGGACTTTCAGCTTGCCATGCTGCTGGCCAATTTCATCTGATTCTTGGCATCAATGACTTTGCCTGGCTCTTGCACATACTAACTTCTGGGGCCCCTGGCCTTGCAAGGCATACCCTAGTTGAGACAAGCATGTCCATGGTGCCAGCGTCAAGCACACCCACACGGGTGTCACCTACCTGATTTGCAGTGCTTTTTCTCCAAATCAAGAAGGCAGCTGTATTTGCAGGCAGACAATGAGCCAATCTGTATCGACAGTGATGAGGACGATCATGCTGTTGGGTCAGCGCCTGCCAGAGAGAACGACCAGAATGGAGCTGGGCCTGAGCTGAGGCGAAGTGAGCGTACCAATTTGAACCAGAGCACCACTGTGAAGTTCAAGGTACCTGCTGCAACAGTCACAGCACATGATTGCCAAGATTGTATGGTAGCTGAGCACACAGCAATTTGTTTCTTTTGCACGCAGTACACTGACGCCCCACTGCTGCTTGCTTTCACTTGTCACTGTTCCCGACAAGCCTGCACTACACAACCCAAGTCTTGTGGCTACAGCGGTGGTGTCTCCTTGTTGCACTGAGCAGCTTTGCTAGAACTTGATGCCGGCCTTGCTGTATGGTGCAGGACATGCGGTGTGTCTATCCTCCTGACAGGAAGCTTGATGTGGTGGAGATGACAGAGTACGACCTTGCTCGTCTGGACGACGGGGAGTTTCTAAACGATACTGTCATTGACTTCTACGCCAAGTGAGTATGCTCCTGCATCATCCATGTGATGCCTGTCATATTGGCAGCTATGCAGCACAGATACACAGACAGAGAGAGAGAGTATAACAGGATAGGTCATCACATCTGGTCTTATGTAGTTTTGACCTACAACAGCAACCTTGAACGGCAGCAGGACCGCGGTTTCTCGACAAAAGCTGGAGCAAGTCAAGTGTTGCGTGCAGGTGGATACAAGAGAATCTTGACAAAGAGAGTCAGCTCAAGTATCACTTCTTCAATACCTTCTTCTTTAAGAAGCTGACAGAGAAGTCGACTATCAAGAAGAATCTCTCAGGCAATGCAGGTCAGTCAATGCTTTCTCCTCACGCGCTCACCTTGCTGATCACCAGGTTGACTGACATGCTTGATGGTGACCACCTTCAACAGCAAATGATGAAACTTTCCCAATAGCAAATGATGAGACGTTAAACCAGCACGCTGATCCCTTGTATGTGCAGGGCGCGAAGGCACGCCAGACAGTGATGCTATCAAAGCTCTGACGCCTGCTGAGAGGAATCACTTGCGAGTCAAGTCTTGGACCAAAGTAAGCCTCTTTTGCCCTGTTTGTTTCTGGATGTTGATGGCCGTCTCATGCTGCACCGACACAGCTGTGCTGATGCTGCTTGACAACCAGTGCGCAAGAGGTCTCAGCGTCATGATTATCACATGCTTAGTGATGTTGATGTGCAGGGGGTGGACATCTTCAGCAAGGATTTCCTTCTGATCCCCATTCATGATGCCTTGCATTGGAGTCTCATCATTGTGTGTCACCCTGGGCTTGATTTTCAGTCTGGCGACCGGCGGCCATACATCCTGCATCTGGATTCCATGCAAGGTGAGCATGAGTGGTTTGAACAATGTTGACTACAATCGACACAGGCAAAAGCTGAAGTTGTGCAGATCACGTGTCTTTGTATCCTGCCGGCTTGCATGACAAATCAGATGCCAGATTGTTTTCACATGATCATAAATCAAGCCTGTCAACGGTCCATAGCTCAGTACTCCCTGCCATACGAGTGTGCTCAAGGAAAGTGCACTGAACAGCTGAACATGCATTGCTATAGTTGCACAAAGCTTCTGTACAGTGGCATGATGTTGCTGATTTTTGGTTAGTATTTTCTGTTCCTGGATTGATCTTGACTCAGCTTGTCTTTGCACTTAGCTGTGCTCAGCAGGTCTCATGCTGATGAGGCCTGTAGACACTCACAGACACCCTACAATTGACGCTGCAAGCGCCTGCATGCACAGGCAGCTGCCACAACCTGTCTGTGATCAGTAAGGCCATACGGACATACCTGAATGTGGAGTGGCAGCGGAAGCTGGATGAGCAGGACGCATCCTCTGTGCCGGTGGGATGGGTGAAGGAGCACCCGGGTGTCACACATAACTTTGAGCCCAGCACCATGCCCGGCAAGACTGCTCATGTGCCATGCCAGGACAACTACTGTGACTGTGGTCTCTTTGTGCTTGCCTACCTGGATTTCTGGACTCATGCACCACCAGATCAGGTTGAGCTGTGTGAGCGAGGTGCCTGGAAAGGTAGGCTGCAATCTTCTGTTGTAGCTTGCTAGCAGTGTGCCCCGTCTCTTGCAGAGGCTTCTGCTGCAGCCTGTGTCAATTGCAACGTGGCTTGCATGTACAACCAGAGGCATGCACTAGAAGAGCATATGCACCTGCCTTGCATGCCAGAGCAATTGTCTCTGCACTGCCTTTGCTGTCAATGCCTCCCTGCCATGAAAGGGCACCCCAAGCCTTGCACATGACCAGAGCCAGGTAAGATTGTCAGTGTTGTATATTGCAGTCTGTTGCTTCTAGCAATGTGGTTCCCTCAGTAGTTTGGCTCTGGACCCTGCTGTTCATGCCATGCAGGCGAGACGCCATATCCAGCCTTTCTGAGCAAACACTGGTTCCAGCATGAGAACGCATCTGCATTGCGTGGTCACATCCGAAATGAGATGCTGAAGCTGTTCAGAGTCCAGAAGCGTCTACCAGACAACCATCCCAGTGTGGTGGCTGCAGTGGTAGACATGGAGGAATACAAAGAGGATTCAAAGAGGAAGTAAGTTGCCTGACGCACTCTGATTGCGACTGTCTCACTCACAACATAGCACACACCTGTTCTGACACACGTAGGCATTCTGCAAACCACCTCCTGCAAGGTTGCTGCACAGGAAGGCCATTGTCTTTGTGCCGTCAAATAGCATTTGTGCTCTTGTTCTACATGTGTTCTGTACCTGACCTCTTTGTGGCTTGTCTCAAGTGCAAGCAAGGCACTGCATGCTGCAACTTGTGTGTGGTGTGTGCAGGTACTGCAGTCCTGCACATTACCTAGCAGATGCCAGGGCCGCCCATCAAAAGCGGGAAGAGGTGGGCACTTGCAACTTCCATGTTGTCTGGCTGACATCTAAACTGCTTGTTTCCCAGCCGTGCAGGTCATATGCTGCCCCTCACTCACAGTGATTGCATTTCAGACTTGACGTTTTCACATTCAGGCTACTCAGGAAACAAACATTTAGTTGCAGCATGTAGCTGATGCAACCTATACTGTGTTGCTGACTGGTTTGAGTCTGAGTGCATGGTGCCCAACAAACTGCTGCTGTTCAGGAGAAGGCAAAGAGAGATGCTTGGCTGAAAGAGGACAAGGAGCGAAAGGCAGCAGAGCAAGCTGCAAAGGTGGCAGAAGCTAAGCGCAAGGCTGGGGAGAAGGCAGCTGAAAGGGAAGAGAAGAGATTGGGGGAGATACAAAAGCAGCAGGAGATGTCACAGGTGCACACCCTGTCAACAATCCCAAGTCAGTATGGAAAAGACAGCATGATTTGCTGATCATGATATGTTGATCATGTGTGTGTGCTGCATGTCTGAAACAGCTTGAAACATTGCAAAGCAGGCCTGAGATGAGATCAAGCAGAATGGCACTGACACAACTGTACATCTATGTAGCTGAACGCTGTTTGACAGTGGACTGCATGAATAGCCATAGCCAGGTTGACATGATATACAGGATGATAGTCTGGAGGTTGACTTGCTGGGGGACGGGGGTAGTGGTCGCGAAAGCTCCCCAACAGACTTCGTGCCGCCTGAGTTTGTCACTCTGCATCAGCCCAAAATAGAGGAGGCTTCCAACAGACAGAGGCGCAAGAGGGCTTCACTAGATGATCCCCCTCAGCCTGCCCTTGATGTTCAGGACCTGACAGGTGACAAGCAACCCACATCAATGTTGATCAGACACACAACACGATTGCAAGCCCTCATGTTATGAGGGACGTATGCTCAATGCAAGCATGCAGACAGGCGTATCTGCTCAGATTGCCCATTCGGGCAAGTGCACTGAAGCTTACGCTGAGGTTGGGGCTGTATCTCCACACTCTCATACCTTGTAGCATCTGTTGACAGCCAAATGTTAGTCAATCACACTGTTCAACTTTTTGCAGGTAACATGTAGCATGCGACACCAGCCAAAGTCAGCCAATCGTGCTGCTCAAGTTTTTGCAGGTGAGAGCCCAGAAGCCAAGATGCGCCTTCGAAGCGGCCATACCAAGATACACAACTCAGGTCAACCAGCTGATCTAGATTTGGCCAACACTCGCCGCAGCAGCAGGCGGCAGGCAGCAGCAGCCAAACAAAGAATAGATGACAGTGACGATGATGAAGATGAGAGGCCAGCTACAAAGCGCCAGCTTGTCCTGCCTGCTGCAGAACAGGTGAGCTGCAGATGTGAATAGTGGTTACTATCTGTGTCACACCCACATCGCTGCTGACAAAGTTTGCTTTGTCCTGATGCTTTGCACCTCACAAGCCAAATAATGCAGTACTGCAACTGGGCCGTACTCACAAGGCAGATAATGCAGCACTGTGACCGCCCAACTTTCATCAATGTGGTTCCATAAGTCGAGACTGTCTCTCCTGTTCAGGGTCAGTCACAACCTGGAAACGAGGAGGCTTTGGATCCTGCTGATTCCACCTTGATTCCAGACTCCCAGCCTGAAGAGCGTCAGCCAGGTGGGTTGCAAAACCCCCTGCAACAGCTGCAACCCTTGCAGTTCTCTGATGAGCAAAGACCATTCTTCAGCCAACAGCCCAGTTTCATGTTGCCCACTGGTCTGGTGTATCAAGTGCTGTGCAGCCTGCCAGGCTACAGCTTTGTTCGCAAGTGTTGCACCAGCAGTGATGCTGCGACATGGATGCAGTCAATGCTGGAGACATGTCGAGATGAGCCAAGGTACACTGCATGCACTTGCATCATCTGAATTCTGGCTGTTGACTACAGCCTAATAGAGACTTACATGACTCAGTAGCAACAACAGCAGCATGTTGGCAGTTGGGTGACATGTCTGGCTCTCGCCATGTTACTTGGGAATGGTACAAAATCTGTGCTGAGCTACTGTGTGCAGTATAACGTGTCAAGGCCTGATTGCAGCATCTGCATTTGATAGTGCCGTTGCATGCAAATAGGGTGATCATTGTCGCTTGCAGAGACACAGGATCTGACCCAGGATCACACCACAGATGAGCTGAACAACTCAGCCGATCTGTTAGAGAGGGCAGACAGAGCGCATCATGACGTCTCTCGCCAGTTCAGCGGCTTTGATGATGATGCTGAGTTACAAGAGCATGAAGTCATTGACAGCTGGCGCAGCCATGCTGCTGACAGGTCTCAGCAACAGCTGAACGGCACAAGCCATCTAGCCACCCTGGCTGATTCCTCTAGACAGTGGAACCAAGCTTTGCTCACGGCAGAGCATGCAGCAACCCCTCACCAACATCCCCTTTCGGCGTCCCAGCAGATGCATCATGCCCGCATCAGGAGTGTGCAGCAGCAGCACGTGGCGCACATTCCCCCCCAGCATCAGGCGCATAGGCCGCTGAACCCCCTGTTTCAGGACTACTCTGCTCCTCCACAGCCAAATGATGGCTATGCCAACATGCAGAGCCAAGGGTCTTTCCCTGCGGGCAAGGTCAGCAAGTTTTTTGCAGGCGCACTTCATAAGCAGACCAGTGCTGCCTCGCTGCCTCAGGTTCAAACTCACATGCTGCTCAAGGCAAGTTCACCCTGCTGTGTCAGTCTGTCTGGACATACATGAAGACGAAAGTCAGTGTATCATGCGTTGCTGATATTCAGTTCGTCATGATACACATAAAGTGCTGCATTTGTGTTACTCCTGCATTGCGGCTGCCCAAGGATCTGAACATGTTGCCCGGAAGCCATTCATACCAGCTGATGCAAAGGTAGCAACTATGGCATGCATGTGTCTCATTCAAATGGTGCACAGTCTTTGGCCATCTACTCAAGTTTCAGCTTCATGCTTTCATCAAGCTGCACTGAAGCTCAGCTGGAAATGCTATTGCACTTTGATGTCTCCTACATCTGCATGAGCAACCTGCTATCGCTTTTGCTGGCATCAGTGATGTGGACTCTCAAGCTGTTGCAGGACCCCTCAGCGGTCCCTGGCTTGAGCCATGATGACAAAGAGGGCAGTCCAGAATCCATCAGCGACCCCTCCAGCCTCCCCCCCA
>JAABUP010000798.1_pt1 | contig 67868 bp, 47 predicted proteins | sample 5559201 | NCBI WGS metagenome assembly JAABUP01 (sample SAMN10711887, study PRJNA513373) | rock metagenome | isolation source: Antarctica rocks | place: Antarctica
GGGCGGGGGGGGGGGGGGGGGGGGCGGGGGGGGGGGGGGGGGGGGGGGGTGGGGGGGGGCTCGGGGGGGGGGCGGGGGGGTGTGCGGGTGGGGGGGGGGGTGGGGGGGGGCGGGGGTGAGGGCGTAGGTTTTTGCGGTGGTGGTGTTTTGCGTGTTGGTGGTGTTGGAGTTGGTGTTGCCGACTTGGACGGGGATACTGGCGTTGAAGAAAGTGGCGTTTGCGGTTGCGAGGGGGTGGGGGAGGCGGGTGAGGATTGTGTGGGTTTTGTTTGCGGTGGCGGAAATGGGCCAGCCGTGCCAGTATATGGTGCGGTACTTTAAGTGGGGGATCTGGGGCGGGAGGGTGGGGTCGACGTGCAGGATGTAGTCTGGCGTGAGGCGGAGACCGAGGTAGCCGAAGATGGCGACTTGGTTCGCGCCGCCGTGGCCGGTGAGGAAGGGGTAGGCGGGGTGGGTGCCGCCGTTGGCGGCGAAGTCGTCGAGGAGCTGCTCCGAGAACTGGAACCAGGGGGCGCGGGCGTAGGGTTGCTCGGAGTACTGCTGGTAGGTGTAGGCGGCGCAGCCGGTGGGGGCGACGGCGGCGGCGACGATGCTGAAGATGGCGTAGGTCATGCCGGGGCCGTTGAGGGATTGCTTCCCGGCGTAGTATTTCAGGTCGTTGAGGGAGTCGGTGGCCGTGTAGTTGGTTTGGTAGTTTAGGGGGAAGGTGTCGAGGACAACGTCGGCTTGTTTGACGGAGATGCTGCCGTTCATGCCGGTGTATTCGTCGATGATGCCGGCGCCGGAGTCGCGCGAGATGAAGATGTTGGAGGCGATGTCGGAGAATGTGCTGTTGGTGGGCAGGCCGAGCAGTTGGCGGAATGTGTTTGCGTTTGTCAATGTGTCGGCGATCAAGGGCATGGTGAAGCCTCCGTTGTCGACGCCGTTGGCGTATTCGTCTGGATCTGTCATGTTTGTCAAGACGTATTGGGAGCCGTTTTTGGTGACGACCTCGGAATAGAAGGTTGCGATGGAGTTGTAGATGGGGAAGAGAGAGGTATTGAAGAATTCTGTGTCGCCGGATGTTACCCAATAGTTGGCGAATTCTTGAGCGATGTCTCCATTGATGTGGTACTCGTAGTCTGCATTGGATTAGCATTTTCTGTCCATACACAATGATGCAAAATACCTACCGAAACAAGGTCCGGTGCCAGTGCAATTTCCATACCGTCCACTCGTCCAAGAAAAGACTGCAGCATCACTCGAAAAGCTAGTCGTGTTCTTCGAAGATTGAAAGGCTGTTTGAGCGTTTGCCTTGGCTTGGCCATATCTCTCGACTCTGTAATTGGCAATCTGCTTGACAGCCTGGGGGTGTGACGCCGCAAGCCCCGGTTGCATCCATATTTCTGCGTCCCAAAACACCAGCCCTGCGTATGAATCAGAGGTCAGCCCACCGACACTGATGCTCCATGTATCAACCGGTGCGTAGCTGGCGTTGGATAACGCGTTGGCGCTGATCGTATTTTGTAAGAGATAATACTCATTCAACACTGCGGTGATGGCGGATTCGATGATGTATTCGTCAGCTGGTAAAGTGCCGTTCTCTGGATAGGTGTAATTGTCCACGGAGTCGGCTGGGAACACGACTGCCCATTCGGCTATGTGAGACGCCATGGAAGTGTCGAAACCATTCGCCATGGCTTGCATGCATTCGCCTTGCGCTGTACGGCCAGGGTCTAGGAATCCATCCGAGCTTGCTCCACCGACGTACTTTGTCACTGTAGTTGTCTGGCCGGCTTTAAGTGCTGCGGTTGCGCCTTGGGCAATGGTAGAATCATTGACCCCAAGGTATAGCTTGTCAGTCACCAATGCCAAGGTTGACACATCGACTTCGGCGGAGGCTTCCATGGTCGAATATAAGTATGCAGTCACGTTATGGACGTTATACGGGGTAACGGCCGTATAGATCTGTATTCCCTCCATACCACTGCTGGTAAAGTTCGTTCGGACGGCGCTGGTACCGTCCAGAACATTAACGATAGTACAATTGGTATCCGCCGATGGCTTGATTTGTAGCTGTACAAAGCCTTGGTTGATGTAGAGCTTATGGGCGAACATCGTGTAGGTGATTTCGAACGTGGTATTGCTGGACTTGGCTGGGCTCCAAGTGTATGACCACATGGCGATACCCTCTTTTGCATTCAAAGAGGAGCTGAAGTTGGAGATGGTGATATTGTCTACAGTCGCATCCAAGTATATACCGGCACCAAGATCCACCACGATACCGCCCCAGTGTGGAACACCACTGATGACACTCTCTCCTCCATACTGGTTCAGCCATTCGAAGTTGGTGCCATTGGTGGTTGGCTGCTCGTCGAAGAAGCCGGCTATGGTCGCAAAGGTTTGCCGTTGGCTGAACAATGGCCACCCGTTGATGTTGTCACCATTCACCGGCACATCCTGCTCGAAGAAGGGTCCAACTGCGGCGACGTTGATGCCCATGTAGCCATTCGCAATGCTCAGTCGCGACTGGTAATGACCTTGATCAAGATTAGTAGTGCTGACGGTCCAAGCCGCATTGTCCCATGTCACATTTGGAAAGCGCGTTTTATATATAGAGCTTGATGAGTTGGCGGACGAGTCTTGTCGCGCTGAAAGACTCGCAGCGTCACTGTCATACACGAAGAGGAAGAAGCCAAGGGCAGATAGCAGCAAAGAGCGCAAGCAATGCATGGTGTCAAATGTTGAGATGGATTCTTTGAAGGTAATGGTATGGTCACTGCGGTTTAATGGCAGCGCAGTCGTAAGAGACGCATTGACAAAGCAGGTTTGAGTATGATGGGGAAGACGAAAGCATATATATAACAAGCTCTTGACAGTGAAAACGCCAAGTAGCAGCATGACGCCGGCAATCCCGGGCCCTGCCAGGTACCAGAACTCTGATGTAGGTACAAGGTTCCGACTGACGTCGACGGTGCCTCGAACAGGAAGGTCAGAGGAGCTTCTTCATACTTCTCACGCTCTGGCCATTTGGCCATTGGCAACTAGAGCCTGGAGTCGCGAAAAGCACGTGCCAGAATTCCCCGCGAAAAAGGCGGGGAAAGGCAAGAGGCTGAATGCTCCAGCGGGCACTTGCCCTGATCGGGTCAGGTTTGGCGACGGCCTGGCCTTGGCATCAAGGTGATGGCGATGGCGATGATGTTTTCACCTGCGTACCTTAGCAAGCAGGCAAGCTTGAGCATCTTTGGGTACGCACTTGGTCTAGAGCACGCTTTGACCTTGCAAGCAGCTTCCCAGCATTTGGAGAGCGAACCCTGTATCGTGGACTTCAATCATCATCGTCCTCTTCAGCTTCGTCTTCTTCCGCGTCCTCGTCCACGGCAATTGAAGTCTGAGCTCTCGCAACCGCTCCGCTTCCGCTTCTCCTCTGTTTCGATTTCATATCGACGGCCGCTGTCTCGCCCACAAAGTCTTTGCCTGTCCACTCCGTCTCGCATAGAGGGCATGTCCTCGATTTTTGAGTTCGGAAGAAGTTTTGCGTACATATATCGTGTAGTCGGCATGAGCAGGACCGCTTCGGACATCGTTGGCCCTGCACTCAAAATTAGTCGATGGATTGTCCCTTGTACCACTGTCTTGCCCACCGCAGTGATTATCTCCTTGCACGCAAAGCATTGCTTGATCCTCTTCGGCGCCGTTTCCTCTTCCTCCTCTTCCTCAACATCATTGTACGTCTCCAAGAGCCATCCTCTCAGCTCCATCAGCGCCCTCGGGCTTAGACTGTAGTATCCTTTCTGGCTCTTTTCAAACCACTTTTCCTCCACGAGTGACTTCAACATCTTCTCCGCCTGGCCCATGGTAAGGCTCTGGCCCGTGCTTCCCTGGGTTTCGCTCCCGTTCTGCGTCTGCCTGCCGTCTTCTGTAGGTGCCTTGCGTACCTTGATCGCCTGCATAGAGGTGATTGCCATGATCTCACGTCGCGACGTGTTGTTGGTTTCAAACATTGCATCAAGGACTCGCTTGAGGAAGCTAATCTCGTCGGCCGTATGGACCGTGGCTAGCTGGGTGATAGGATCGCTGGTAGAGTTGATCAGAGCATAAATCCGAGAGCGACTACTCTGGTGATATGTACTTCTAATCTCGAGATCGAACGGAGAGATGGCATTGTTAGCGGCGGAAATGTAGGAGTTGAAGTCGGCTTGGGTAATGTCTTCGGCGAGAGTCTCACGCCTTTCTATTAAAAATCAGTCTCGCAGATTTGCTGTAAATTTTGGACACTGGGTACCGTGCGCAGTGGAAATGGCAGCTAATATTGGTTTGGCGTCGTCGAACGTGAGGGTCGAGCGAGCGATGAAAGCTTGTAGGAAAGCGCGTTGGCAGTTACCGTACTGACTCTCAGCGTCGTCCATGTTGACCCTGTGTAATATGATGAAATGGCCATGCGGTTGTCGTTCGTCAGGATCCGGCGCGTCGCGTGTGTCGACATGGCTTGGCGCTAGATATTTACTTACTGTATGTGACATCCCCTACTTATTCACCCCTTCTCAACCGCAATTCACTGCACAACATACTATAACGGTCTTACTTGCAACAAAAACTACCGTATCATAAACGCCTTATTCAACAATTCAGCAGCTGGCACATGACCCATAACCTCGTGTGCCTTCTCAAGATCTTCAGCACTCGCTCATACGACATAATGCACGGGACAACCCGACGACTATGAGTGGTCGTTTGGCGTATCAGGCCCAGAGATATACTCTCCATGCCAAATTATAGTTTTTCGTTCTGTTTACTTCCAGAATCCTAGCCATCGTGTCCCTCGAAATGCTAGCAGGCGTGCTGGTAAAGGCTCTAATCTGCTCGCAGGGTTTCGATCGCCGAATACCTTACAATCATGATCAATAACTATGCGCACATTAAGCACCTTAAACCTCTTATTATCTTATTGATAACATGTTCGTGTTCCTTGTCATAGCTGAAGATTTTCAGCAAAACTGTGCCGAAGCTACATCTGTGCTTCTTCACTGTAGAATCTACATACTTATGGAGCCCGTAGGGTGATAAATCTGTGGCTTAAATAACGTATTCCACATCTGAAAATCCAAAGCCTCAGCATTCAATCATAATCATTTCAAACAACCCAACCACCCAAAACCCACCTTCCCCAACATATCCACCAAAAACACAATCCATCCCCTTCCCACTCTTCCACATCCACCAACCCCACCTCACCCCCTCCTACTCAGACCTAACCTCAACCTTACTCCTATCTACCACCCACCCAAGTCAGCCCCAAACACCCCCATCAACCACTTACAAAACTCACAAAAAGCAACACAATCCTTCAGCTTCTCCGCCTTCCCACTCTTCGGCTCAGGATAATACCACGCAGCATCCTTAGCCTCGACGCCTACATTCCTCACGAGCCACCAAGTCACACATGGTCTAGATAATCACGCTTCCTTTGTTCAAACACATACCGTCAACAGTGATGGAATAGTACGAAGCGTCACCTTTCCAGGGACAATGCGTCGTAAGGGGAGATTTGGACATGACGGATTGATCCACGCTCTTTGGTGGGAACTGATAACGTCAACCGTCAGTCAGTAATTGCACTCTAACAGTATCTAACCTGAAGAGAATACGCTGTAGATATATACTCACGTAAATATTCCCCTCGACAAACTCCCAGCTATCGGCCTCGGCGATGAGTTTGCCGTTGAATGTAGCGGTGGCGTGAGGCATCTTGGATAACAAATTTGATTGGGGGACTGATTACAACAATATTTCTTGGATTATAGATAATTATCGAATAGGAGTCGTGACGAAAAGATATATGTATGGAAGAAGAGGGGACGTTGAAGATTCGAGGGAATAAGAGGATAGAGGTTGGGGATTATACCCCTGTCTACGTCACTTATTACTATGCTGACTGTGCCGTGGGTTTGCTGACAATATCATGTCGTGGGAGCTGCTTGATGAGGAAATCACATCATAGTCCCCGCAGCGGCTCGATCCGGTCCGCGATTGAACCATACATAATATGGTTCGCTCCAGTATCTAGCATTCGTTGGAGATATAAGGTATATATATGATCAGCGGCCTTGGTAGGATTCAAGCCTTTCTCTAATCTCATCCATGGGTCGAAGTATTCTTTTCCAGCTACGAGAATCTCCTTCTCCGCGTTCCGTGGGTGGGTGGTCAAGTTGGTAGGTGAGCGAGTTGCGCAGGGCAGCAGATATGGTAGATACATAGCCCGAGAGCCTTGCGGGCAATAAAGTGCAGGAATTCTCAAACTACAGATAGTCGACTTCGAAGCTGGTAAATGATGCTGCGAGTAACTCTGCTTAGTGGTGCAACACACATAAGCAAATTTACCTTAGCTATGTGACCGCAAATATATCTGTAAAACTGAACAACCGCATTTAGACTACCGAATAGTCCGTTCTATCTCTATGATACGAAGAAAGTAATGCCAGAAATAGACTGTGGTCGAATGACGCCGGAATCGCCTCTCCTTCACCAAACGAAGCGCTGTTATTTACATGTGGTTTTGCACCGAGCTAAAGTATGTACCTATCTGTGAATGAGAATCGAGATTAGAATTTCGACACAGCAATAGCAATGGCCTGCGAATCGCTGTGGCTGATGCTGACGTCTACACCCTTCACACCAGCCTTGTTGGCTGCTTGCTTGGCGTCACCGTGTAACTAAACCACAAGTCAGCTTTTGTTCGCAAGTTCATGGGTACGAGAGGACTGACGGTGACAACAGGCGCGCCGTTCTCGCCACTGCCTATCTCAATGTCCTTCAGTGCAGCGCCTGCGCCCCTGCTCTGAACGCCCAGGCTCTTAAACACGGCCTCTTTGGCAGACCATCTTCCCGCGAAGCTCGCTTGCGCACTGGCTGCCTTACGGCAATAAGCCTGCTCGGCGGCTGTGAAATTCCTGTCGATAAAGGTGTCGTTCTCAATGTTGATGGCACCAACGCTCTCTACGTCAACACCGATCTTGGAATTCTCGGTCGCAGTAGCCTTGGTTAGGGACTCGACCATCTCCCGGGTCTGCTCAGTCTTGGGGTCTTTCGCAGGTTTGTGGGACGCGGGGGCGTAGGTAAGCTCATGGGACTTCTTGTCCATCGTCACCCTACATGTGGGATCAAGGAAGACTTGGGTCTGCTCGGCGTCGGTGTATGGGGAGTGAGTCTTTGCGACGAACAATGTGTTGGTGATCATGCCATTGTGGAAGTAGCGGTATGCACGCTTCTGCCTAGCTTGTACTTTTTGCTTGTATGTCTGGAATTGCGCTTGGTCAAGGGTGGCGAAGAGGTACTTGGGGTGTATGCCGATGGCTTGGGCACCTTTTTGGCCGAAACCAAAGGACGTAACCGAGAAGGCTTTTACGCCATCAGTCTGGATGGAGCGGCTGGGGTAGACGATGTAATCGAATTTCTCCATGACTTTGTCAACGTTATCCGCGTTACGATTGCCCGGTACCAGACCACTGTTCAAAACTTGCAAACAGCCGTTGAACATCCATGCACCTGCGGCACCCTTGGGATGGCCAGTAAGATACTTTTGAAAAATACCAAGTAGCGCATTGCCTTTCTTTCGTCCCAGGTGCTTCATTTGCTTGCAGATAACCTCTGACTCGTTCTTATCGTTAGCGACGGTCGATGTTCCGTGAAACGATGCGACTCCGAGGTCATCAATAGTCAGACCCCAGGTTGCGAGAGCACCTCTGAGTGGTGCAATGCGGGAGTCCTGCTTCCAGAAGTTGTTGCCAAGACTGTACATGGCTTCCTTTTCCTGTCTGGTGGCTTCCCTCTTTATGTGCTCGGCACGATCTTGCATATACTCTGATTCTTTGAAATCCCCGCCCTGCGATTTCATGGCGGAGACCTCCTGCTGCAGGTACATAAGCTCTGACTCATGCCACTGCTTGATCTGTGCTTTCCGCATGTCAAGCTGTCTCTTTCGGTATTGGATGTCCAGAAGAGGAGAGGGGAATTTCGACGGGGTTTCTCGGGCTGTGGTCAAGACACCCTGTCCAGGTGCTGGAACGGATCGTCCGATCTTATCAGTAGCAGTTGCGGTGAGACCTAATATACCATATATTGGAACACCCATATCCAGGGCGAGCTGAGCAGTCATAATGACTTGCATTCCACACCCTTGGGATTCCATGAACCCGTTCCGAGTAGTAGTTGTAGGACGCGACATTTCCCTTGGTGTCCTGCCGTGTGCAAATTCGTCCTCCGCATTGCTAGTGGCTTTCATGTTGGCGAATTCATAGGATCCTTCCTCTTGAAAGTTATCGAAACCGCCGACGAAACAGACCCTCGCCTTTCCCTCCAGGATAGTCTCGTAGCCAATATCGATTGACTCGACGGCTGTAGCGCAGGCACCAACAGGGGTCTTAATAGGGCCGGTCGATGACATCAACAACATGTTGACCCACGCACTCATGGTATTGATGAACGACTCTTGCAAGATGTCTTTTTGCAATGGCCTGTCCAAGAAGCGATCTTTGTACATACCACGCAGGGCGACGGTCCCACCAATACCTGAACCTACACAGTTGCCCACCTCGGAGAGGTGGACGTATTGGTAGAATTCGTAGGGATCCGTGATACCCGAGGCAAGAAGTGATTCCACGGTGCAAACAAGTACATACAAAGTGACCGGGTCCACCTGAGAGATTATATCGTCAGGAATACCATAGGTCTTAGCGTTCCAGCCAGTGGGTATTTGACCAGCAACAAGACGATCAAACTTCAAGGCCTTGGGTATGAGGAGAGTTGCTCCCTTCTTCAATCGCACCGTGAACTCTCCTGAGTCGGCGACCTCGAAGATCTCAACCTGATCGCCATGCTCCCTTTTGAATTCCTCCGCAGTCTCTTTGGATGACTCGAACGGATCAAGATCTTCCTCGATCACGACTTCTTGCATAAGCTGCTTCTTGTGGGGATCGTAGCCATTGAAGAGCTCTGGCTCAATTAGGCGAATCCCTGCATGCTCCAGAACGTATTTCTCGTATTTGGGCTTGACGTCCTTGTCGTCAACCGGATCGCCAGTCTTAGCGTCAACCCATCCTGAATATGATTTGCCCTTGAGTGGCCCATTGTGGTTTTTGATAAGACCCATGATCCAAGCCATCTCAACGCATCCCTCCAGAGAAAACTGCCCATATGCTTCCATCTCCCATCGCGTTCGAGAATTACCCCATGGCCCAACTTCAGAGAAACCTGTGACAACAACGACTCTGTCGAGATCAACCATACCCTTAAGGTCAGCGTTGAGAGGTTCCACATCATTCTTCCAATCAGGCAGCTCTGGAAATTGGTACTTGATATTAGCTCGCGGCTCGACAGTGACCTTTTTGTACAAGGTTTCGCTATCTTCACCATTCACTATTTTATTCTCAATAGCTGTTTCTTTGGTAACAGCTTGTCGGACTTCGCTGGTCTCCATGATCTCCTTGCGTAAATTGGTCATCAGGTTCTTGAGATCTGGGACGAATTGGAACCCTCCGTTCAAGTCAGCGTATACAGGCTCCACTTGACATAGATTGACTATATTTGGTGACATTAGCCCGAGAAGGTTAAAGGCCATCTCCTGTTGTGAGAAAGTCCGTACGCCGTATTTCTCAATGCCTTCGGCCACAATATTGTTGCCAGACATGAGACCAGTGCCACGAGTCCAGCCAATGACGGCTCCACAAATGGTGAGGAAGTTGCCCCAGCTCTCAGAGTGCCACCTACTGAACAGTGTCTCGAGTGCAAGCTTAGATTCGGAATAGAGACCATCGTTACCGAAAGTGCCGTGATTTGGGGAAAGAGGGAGAATGACTTGGGCAGGCCGAGTTTCGAAGCCGCGTGCCTGCTTCTGCGTTTTGACGCATCCAAGAAGTCTCAGTAGGTTTGTCAACATAATACGATGGGCAAGCTCGGACTTGGAGTCGATACTGTCAATCTCGCGGCCATTCTCAGGAATTGCAGCAAAAGGTACGACAAAGTCAAGGTCCCATCCGAGGCTGCCTTTCTTCGTGTCGTAAATGTACTCAATGAGCGCCTCAACATCCTGCTTACTGCCTTGATTGAAGGGCACAACTACAAGCTGTGAGCCACTAGATCCGGATCGCGCGTACATGGACTGATAGTATTCGGTCACTTCGCGGGAGAATCTACTAGTCGTGACGATGACCTTCGCACCGCCGCTGATCAGACCTTGCAGCACGTCAGCACCGATTGATCCAGCACCGGCTCCCGTCATCAGTACGTGCTTTCCTTGGAAGGTGACACCAGACTTGGCAGCTTGCTCTAAGCCGTCGAGGTAGATTCCCGTAAGCTTCTTGCTGTACTCCCAGCCGTTGTCGTCTTTTCTCTTTAGATGCAAGAAAGGAATCGTCTCAACTTTGCCTTGCTTGACGTGGCCGTTGAGGGTGGGTAGCGATCCGTTCTTCCCAGGTTTCTTGGCATGGCCATTCATCTGCTTGCCGTTTGGCTTGCCGTTCTCGACAGGAATGATTTGACCCTCGTTCATGGCAAGAGAGCGGATGACGTTTTTGTACAGCGATTTGATCTGAAGTTGAGAATTCTTCGAAAGCTTGTGTTGCTGTTTGATGAGCTTGTATATTCGACTGAGATCGTGCTGAACTTTGGTGCGGTTCCCGTACTCGGAGAGCTTCCCTCCATCAGCCATTTCGCGCACGTAATGCTCGAGCTTACGAGCGCTGGCCCTGGGAACTTCGGCATAGTCGAGGTTGCCACGTCCTGAGATTGTGGTTTGCGGGCCTGTGGGTATCGCAACATCTTTGTACACTGGCGATTCACCGATAACCTCTTTGCAGTTGTCGATCAACTGCTCTCCAAGTTCTTTGGCCAATTTATAGGTTTCGCCCCTTTCAGTTGGACAGGTGTCCATATGGTATTGCATGAAATCGAGTAACGTAGGGTTGGCTCGGTTCATGATTCGTATGCATCGGCTGACAATCTCACGGTCGACAGCCTTTAAGCGGCCGAAGATAATGTCATAATACATGGAAAGGGCGTCCTGACGAGCCCAATTCCAGGCGGAGTCATAGACTCTGGCTTTCAACTGGCTGAATGATGGCTCAATGCCGTTGGCGTAGAACTCGCCATGTTCCGTGTTCCATAGGTCTAATTGGGCTTGGAGTACTGTTTGTGACTCTTGCGAGCCAACGTAGGCTTTATCTCCAGCTCGTAGGTCCATTTTGAGATACCGGGCGAAGAGCTCCAACTGCTGCTTGAAAAGCGCTCTCTGATCCTTAGTGAGCGCATCGATCGCGGCTGGGTCCATCATCATGCCTCCACCGCCTGCGCCAGCGTCTCCTCCTGCTGTGGGTGCTGCAAGGCTGATGCCTGCTGCCGATGCGTACTTGTTCGCCGTGTCGTCGAGATATGCCTTTGCATCACCTTCCGAGCCCAATCTGGATGCAGGTTCCATTGTAAGAGCAAGTAAAAGAACGCCGTCCTGTCGTCCTGGCCCCAATCCCCATCTTGTCTCTAGGTATTTGCGGACTGCTGTAATGTTGAATCCTCCAGGCATCTTCGAAGATACAAGTCTTGCAACCAACGAGGAGGACTGTTTGCCGAGCTGCCCATTGAAAGTGGCCTGCATCGAAGCACCTAATTCGTCGAGTGGGGTGTCTTCTGGTTTTTCCGGTGTCGAACCAAATTCTTTGCCTAGATCTCCCAGGATCTCATTCTGCAAAGTCGACTTGCCTGATTATCAACAACGTCAGCAGATTTTTTATTTAGAGCAGGGTTTCTAAGATTACTCACCTCCTACTAAATCTTTGATAGCTTTGCTAAGAGGTATGTCTACGAGAGACTTTTTCAGCTTTTGGGCGATGAGAGATCTAACGATATCGACTGCTTGTACTGGGGCATCCGCTACTGCAGCTGCTGGTCCAGCACCTGGTGGAGGAGCTACAGTCGCCGGAAGCGAGGATGGTGCTGGGGTAGAAGATGAGCTGGAACTTGGAGCGTCACCCGCTGCTGGGGCAGCCTCTTCTTCGACAACTGGATCAACATCGTAGTATATCTCTTTCGGATCCTTATTGTAGCATAGGATCTGCCTCTGAACAGACTTTGCCGCATCATAGGCTTCGTATTTCGAGGCTAGTGTTCGCTTGGCCATGCCCCCAAGAGTATCTGCAGGTCCAATTTCCACAATTCGCTCTGTGACCTTCTCGTCCAGAATCACATCCTGGGTCTCGATCCATCTTACTGGACTTGCGAATTGGTATGCTAATAGCTCCACCAAAAGCGTATGTGCCAGCTCTTGCTCGACCTCGGGCGTCATGGTGTAGAAGGGGCTTTACGTCCAAAGGACGGAGGTTTCTGAATGAGGGTGAGAAGAGTTTTGATGTTGGGCTTTCTGTATATTATAGCAAAGTAAGAATACTAGGCCATCATACAGGTGTTGTAGGAGGATTTGAGAAGCCAATGTTCGCTAGCTGCGCAGACGGAAGGTATGGATATGTCGTCTCCAAGAGTTGGTAGGAGCTCGAAGTGGGAGAATAATGGGAGGGCAGCGATCAAGATGGTAATACAAACATCTCAGACTTCATGTGGCGTATGCCAAACATCAATGGGTGTGTTCATGCATGCTATGTTTGACTCGTGTAGGTAGGTAGCTATGTTTGCCGGCGTTGGGGTAAATTCTGATTATTTTGCGGAGGAGCACGGAGCTTTCCAAACCGCTAACACAGAGCGTTCAATAGAATACTGCTTATTCTAGAATACAAACACAGTTCTGCTAAAGAAATTACAAGGGATACAACCCTTGTAATTTGATTACGCGAGGTAACCTATATCATCACCGTTATGATCGCTTGACACCAACATTGAATGACTACTTTGTATCTGCCTACTCCTCAATCAACGCTGACAGCTGAGAGATAGGAACACGCAGCAAAGACAGTGATCCAAATCCAACTAGGCGGGTGGACACTAAAGCGTATCGTAATTTCCATAGAATACGCGGGCAGGCGGGCAGCCCCGCGATCAGCTAGGGCCAACCACTACCCTTCGTTGAGTTTAGGGTAGCGTAGCTCCCCCCAATAAACTGATTTTTTGGCTGAGCCGCCTTGGACGGAGAGTCGGGACTTGGAAATTTGGTGGATCTCAACGCTTTTGAAGCTGCAGCTTTTTATGCACGATTGAAGATCAATCAACTAGCTTGACAGCTACAGATATTGTGGCCCAGGCAACACTACACTGTACAATTCTTACTCCACTCCATTGATACCGTTATTTGGGCACTGTTCATCAGCTTCATCTTCGTCCATTCCATGACACAATTTTCCCTGAGAGCTTACACATAATGGCGATTACCATGTCCAGGGCATCCAACCAATATTAATGACTGGTAAGAATTCTTCGCATTCTGATACGCCCGACGCAAGCCTTTCAATCAATCTTGTGTGCACCATACTGACATACCGCCGAACAGCTTCCTTGGGTTCTTCCGCTCAAGTGCCACATGCGTCGTTGCTGAAAGCTCCGCACAGTATGTACGGAAACTCCAGCGCAGGCCCTCAAACCGGGATTTCTACACCGCGATCGTCTCAGTCACTCCGACCGCTCTCTCTCTCACATGGCTCCCTCGAACATACCCTCCTTGTACCAACGGCCTTACATTACTACGCAGCACAGCTCAAAGAACGATTCACTGCAGCACTTCCGGAACCCACAGACGAGTTAGCACAGGACGATGAACCTTCGTCGACTGCCGAGCTTGTGGCTCGCTATCTTGGGCACGTCGCATCCGAGGTTGACGATGGTGAAGACTTTGGCGAAGTACTGAAGCTTGTTCTGAACGAATTCGAGCGAGTCTTTCTCCAAGGCAATGATGTGCATGCCCTAGCGGCGTCTTTACCTGGTATAGCACAAAAGAAGCTTCTGGTAGTTCAATCATACTACGCTGCACGATCCTCCGCAAATCGACCTCTTCGGTCACACCCATCAGCTCTCTTCAGAGCCGCAGGAGATGGGGAAGCTGGTTTGTATGCTATTTTCGGCGGCCAAGGGAACATTGAGGAGTACTTTGACGAATTACGCGAAGTCTTCACGACATATCCCTCGTTCGTCGAGAAACTGATCGAGAGTTCTTCCGAGCTCTTACTGTCCTTAGCAAGGGACCCACGAGCCGAGAAGCTATATCCAAAAGGTCTCGATGTTATGAGGTGGCTCCACGATCGTGACTCGCAACCTGACATAGATTACCTCGTATCTGCGCCTGTCAGTTTGCCCCTCATCGGGCTCGTCCAGCTTGCCCACTATACCGTGACCTGCAAAGCTTTGGGTCAGACGCCGGGCGACATAAAAGAGCGGTTCATAGGCACTACCGGTCATTCGCAAGGCATCGTCACTGCAGCTGCGATTGCAGCGGCAGATTCATGGGAGTCGTTCGAGAAAGCTGCAAAAAATGCTCTCACAATGCTCTTTTGGATTGGGTCACGAAGTCAGCAAGCCTACCCTCGAACATCTCTAGCACCGTCAATCCTCCAAGACTCGGTCGAGAGTGGAGAAGGTACTCCAACCCCAATGTTATCCGTCCGAGACCTACCTAGGGCCGCATTACAAGAACATATCAACACAACCAACCATCATCTTCCCAAAGACCGCCATATCGCGATCTCTCTGATCAACAGTGCTCGCAATTTCGTCATCACAGGTCCTCCTATCTCACTGTGTGGACTGAATCTACGACTTCGAAAAGTCAAAGCGCCTACGGGTCTTGACCAAACACGTATCCCCTTCACCGAGCGTAAGGTCCGGTTTGTTAACCGCTTCCTTCCAATCACCTCGCCCTTCCATAGCACCTACCTCACCGAAGCTACAAAGCATATCGAAGAGGATCTAAAAGATATCAGGCTTACCGTGAAAGATCTGAGTATTCCTGTTTTCAATACTGCCACCGGATTAGATATAAGGCATGAAGGCGAGGAGAATGTAGTGCCTGTCTTGGTCCGAATGATTACTCAGGATCCTGTTCACTGGGAGAAGGCTACAGCCTTCCCGAAAGCCACACATATTATCGATTTCGGTCCTGGTGGGATATCTGGTCTTGGTGTTCTCACCAGCCGAATCAAGGACGGTACCGGAGTACGACTTATCCTTGCTGGTGCCATTGATGGCACCAATGCCGATGTTGGCTATAAGACAGAACTTTTCGACCGCGATGAGCAGCACGCGATCAAATATGCTGTCGACTGGGTTAAGGAACACGGTCCAAAGCTTGTCAAAACTTCCACTGGCCATACGTTTGTTGACACAAAGATGAGCCGACTTCTTGGTATCCCTCCTATCATGGTTGCTGGTATGACACCTTGCACCGTGGCATGGGATTTTGTTGCTGCCACAATGAACGCTGGTTACCATATTGAACTTGCTGGTGGGGGATACTATAACGCAAAGACCATGACAGAAGCCTTGACCAAGATTGAGAAGAACATCCCAGCTGGTCGTGGAATTACTATCAATCTCATTTACGTCAATCCTCGAGCCATGGCGTGGCAGATCCCTCTGATTGGTCAACTTCGCGCCGATGGAGTCCCTATTGAAGGGCTTACCATTGGAGCAGGTGTTCCATCTATCGATGTTGCCAACGAGTACATCGAGACCCTTGGTATCAAGCACATGGCCTTCAAACCAGGTTCGGTAGAAGCAATCCAAGCTGTTATCAATATAGCTACAGCAAACCCGCATTTCCCCATTATATTACAGTGGACTGGCGGACGCGGTGGTGGCCATCATTCTTTCGAGGATTTCCACCAACCTATTTTACAGATGTACGGCAGACTCAGAAGGTGCCCAAATCTAGTACTGGTGGCTGGCAGCGGCTTTGGTGGCTCCGAAGACACCTACCCCTACATGACTGGGACATGGTCAACCAAATTTGGCTACCCACCAATGCCGTACGACGGCTGCCTATTCGGTAGCCGCATGATGACTGCTATGGAATGTAAGACGTCGACGAATGCTAAGAAAGCCATTGCAGGAGCAGAGGGTGTTGATGACAGCCAATGGGAGAAAACCTACAAAGGAGCGGCTGGCGGTGTCATCACCGTACGATCAGAAATGGGTGAACCAATCCACAAACTTGCAACCCGAGGTGTCAAATTCTGGGCTGAGATGGACCAAAAAATCTTCAGTCTTGACAAAGCTAAGCGTGTGCCCGAGCTCAAGAAGCAGCGGGATCATATCATTCGGAAACTCAACGACGACTTCCAGAAGGTATGGTTTGGCCGCAACGCTGCCGACCAAGTTGTGGACTTGGAGGATATGACCTACGGGGAGGTAGCAAAGCGCATGGTGGATCTCATGTATGTCAAGCATGAGTCACGATGGATTGATCAGTCTCTCGAGCGTCTAACTGGTGACTTTATCCGACGGCTGGAAGGCCGATTTACAACGACGTCCGGCAAATCCTCAATAATTCAGAGCTACTCCGAGTTAGACGAGCCATACAAGGTGGTTGATGAAGTCCTGCGGGCTTATCCGGAGGCTAGTGAGCAGCTCATCAATGCTCAAGATGTGCAACATTTCTTGCTCTTGTGTCAGCGACGGGGCCAAAAGCCAGTACCCTTTGTCCCCGTCCTCGATGAAAACTTTGAGTTCTTCTTCAAGAAGGATTCGTTGTGGCAGTCGGAAGACCTGGAAGCTGTGGTGGACCAAGACGTTGGGAGAACATGCATTCTCCAGGGTCCTACTGCCGCCAAGTACTCTCACACCATCGACGAGCCTGTCAAGGACATACTCGACGGAATCCACAACGATCATATAGAGGGTTTGACAAAGGATGTGTATGGCGGCAATGCCTCCTCCATTCCAACCATAGAATACTTCGGTGGTCAATTGATCCTCGAAAACGCTGCTGATGACGACAAGGAGGGTATCACGACCTCACACGAGGATGAACGCCTCAGTCACCGCCTTTCGTCTGCACCTAACGCAACTCTGCCAGGCCTCGAAGAGTGGCTGCACCTTTTAGCAGGAAAAGCTTACTCTTGGAGATATGCTCTCTTCACAACCGAGATCTTTGTTCAAGGCCAAAGATTTCAAACCAATCCTTTCAAAAGGATCATTGCCCCTATCAAGGGTATGCTAGTGGAGATCTGGCATCCCATGGACCCTGCAAAGACTGTGATAATCGTCAAAGAGCCCTCGCACTTCGGGGTAATGGTGAAGACCATCGAAGTCAGTATGTCGACCCAAAAAGAAATCCACGTCAACCTCCTTGAAGAAAGGACTGCAGAAGGTAAAGCCGTACCGTTGCCTTTAAAGTTCACCTACCACCCTGAAGCTGGGTACGCTCCTATCCGGGAAATTATGGAAGGCCGCAATGAGAGGATCAAGGAATTCTATTATCGTATTTGGTTTGGTGTTGAGAAAGTTCCTTTTGACGCACCAGCTACCAGCACGTTTGAAGGTGGCAAGGCTGAGGTCACAAGCCAAGCCATCGCTGACTTCGTCCATGCCGTTGGCAATACTGGTGAGGCGTTCGTGGAAAGACCTGGCAAAGAAGTCCTTGCGCCCATGGATTTTGCCATCGTCGTGGGTTGGAAAGCAATCACCAAGCCCATATTCCCAAGAACCATCGACGGTGACCTTCTGAAGCTAGTACACATGTCCAATGGCTTCCGCATGGTTCCCGGCGCGGAACCCTTGAAACAAGGCGACGTAGTCAGCACCACCGCCCTAATCAACGCCGTCATCAATCAGGACTCAGGAAAGCTGGTCGAGGTCAGCGGAACAATCAAGCGCAAGGGCAAGCCTGTCATGGTTGTCACTACCCAGTTTCTTTACCGCGGCGCGTATTCCGACTTCGCAAACACTTTCGAGCGCAAGGACGAAACACCCATGGAGCTGCACCTCGCATCGTCGAAAGACGTTGCTGTGCTGCGCTCTAAAGAATGGTTTGAGATGGCGGAGCCTGATTTTGATTTACTCGATCAAACGCTGACGTTCCGACTACAAACATTAGTCCACTTCAAGAACAAGACAGTTTTTAGTCAGGTCGAGACCATTGGAGAGGTCTTGTTGGAACTACCAACTAAAGAAGTCATTCAAGTTGCTTCGGTCAACTATCAGGCTGGGGTCTCCCATGGGAACCCGGTCATCGACTATCTCCAACGCTGCGGGTTTTCGATCGAACAACCAGTCATTTTCGAGAATCCTATCCCACTGAGCGGTAAGACTCCTCTAGTCTTGCGAGCTCCAGCTTCAAACGAGCCATATGCAAGGGTCTCCGGAGATTACAATCCTATCCACGTTTCTCGTGTCTTCGCTAGCTATGCCAATCTTCCAGGAACAATCACGCATGGCATGTACTCCAGCGCTGCTGTCCGCAGCTTGATTGAGACTTGGGCCGCAGAAAACAACGTTGGTCGAGTCCGGAGTTTCTCATGCCAAATGGTTGGTATGGTATTACCTAATGATGACATCGCAGTTAAGCTCCAGCACATCGGTATGGTGTCCGGTCGCAAGATCATCAAAGTCGAGGCCAGCAACAAGGAAACGGAGGACAGGGTAATGCTTGGAGAAGCAGAGGTTGAGCAGCCCGTTTCGGCCTACGTCTTTACCGGACAAGGTTCGCAAGAGCAAGGTATGGGCATGGAGCTCTATGGCAGCAGTCCCGTTGCAAAAGAGGTGTGGGACCGTGCTGATAGACATTTTATGGAAAATTATGGTATGTTTCTGAACGCAGACTCACTCCATATCAGCTAACAGGAATACTAGGGTTCTCAATAACGAACATCGTTAAGAACAACCCCAGGGAGCTCACAATTCACTTTGGTGGGCCTCGAGGGAAAGCGATTCGCGAGAATTACATGTCCATGACATTCGAGTCGATCAATCAGGACGGCTCCGTCAAGTCGGAGAGAATCTTCAAGGAGGTCAACGAGAATACCACATCTTACACGTACCGATCTCCGACCGGACTTCTTTCTGCCACTCAATTCACTCAACCTGCCCTGACTCTGATGGAAAAAGCGAGTTTTGAAGATATGCGATCTAAGGGGCTCGTACAGAGAGATAGCAGCTTCGCGGGTCATTCCCTTGGCGAGTACTCTGCTCTTGCAGCGCTTGCGGACGTAATGCCTATCGAAAGCTTGGTGTCTGTCGTATTTTATCGTGGTCTTACCATGCAAGTTGCTGTGGAGCGAGACGAGACCGGTCGCTCCAACTACTCCATGTGCGCCGTCAACCCCAGCCGCATCTCGAAGACTTTCAATGAGCAAGCGCTCCAATACGTCGTCGAAAACATAGCCGAGGAAACCACATGGTTACTGGAGATCGTCAACTACAACGTTAGCAACATGCAGTACGTCTGTGCGGGAGATCTTCGAGCGCTTGACTGCCTTACGGGTGTCACAAATTTCCTCAAAGCCCAAAAGGTCGATATTAATTCGCTGATGGAAACCCTCTCCATAGACGATGTCAAAGCTCACCTTGTGGAGATTATCAAGGAATGCGCAAAGCAAAGTGAAGCCAAGCCGAAACCAATCGAGTTGGAGCGCGGCTTCGCCACCATCCCTCTCAAGGGCATTGACGTACCTTTCCACAGCACATTCTTGCGATCTGGAGTCAAGCCGTTCCGAAGCTTCCTGTTGAAGAAAATCAACAAGACGACGATTGACCCTAGCAAATTGATTGGGAAATACATTCCCAATGTCACAGCGAAGCCATTTGATATTTCCAAAGAATACTTCGAAGAGGTATACCGCTTAACCAACAGCCCCAGGATTGGCAACGTATTGGCGAACTGGGACAAGTACGAAGCGAGTGGGAAGGAACATACGCCGAAGACTCCGGTCATGGTGAATGGTGTTTGAGGACGATCAGGAGATCAACGCAAGCATGGCGTTTGGGATACGGGCAATGGACGGTAAACAATTAAACCAGTAGATGACAGGCGACTTCCTGTAATGCTTTCTTGTACATCCTTACCTAGAGCTGAAGTGTAATTAGATTAGAGCTTATTTGCAAGATGCCGCAGCACTGTCAGTCTTGTCATCCGCAACGAACCCCCCACCATTCCAATTCAGTAAAGGGTCGTACAATACATAACAAACCTATATCGACAGCAGCTCCTCCCATGCGTTTTCAAAGTACTTACGACAACCATACAGCATTCCAACCCTAATCGAACAAACACACCTTCCTCCCATCCCATCCCATCCCATCCTAGTCCTAATTCCCTCCACATCCCATCTCATCCCAATCCAATCCCCATCTACATCCCATCCCATCTCCTCCCTCCACACCCAAAGCTCACCCCTTTGACACCACAACTACAACCACCACTACTACAACCACAGACTGTTCGCGGTCAATAGTTCATAAGAGAATGGGTTCGATTCCTATAAGCGCTGGTCTAATGATAGAGCTTGTGGTCTTTTTTCTCAGATATGTTGTAATATCAGTTATATCAGTTGTATACCATACCAATAGCCATGAACTGACGAGAACGAGAAAAGGGACATGATAAGATAAGGTACTGTGCTGAGAATGTGAATGTGAATGGAAGGTACTTTGCTATTTTCCGGAGGCTAGGGGGGGATGGGGTTGGGGATGGGGATAGGAACGGAGAAGGCGATGGAGATGGGGAAGGGGATGGGGATAGGGATAGAGTAGGGGATGGGGATGGGGATGGGGATGGGGATAGAGTAGGGGATGGGGATGGGGATGGGGATGGGGATAGAGTAGGGGATGGGGATGGGGATGGGGATGGGGAGGGTAGATTAAGGATGGGGATGGGGATGGGGATTGGGGAAGGGGATAGGGATGGGGATGGGGATAGGGAATATGTAAACAAGAGAAAAGGTATAAATAGACATAGTTTCCAATCGGCCACCGCCAAAAGGAAACACCCTATAAGAGTAATAATACCTCCACAACAAGCGCCATCTCAGTCATCGACGACCATTCCTGATCATCTAGCTACTCTGAAAAACGAGATTGACAGAATGGAAGATCGACCCGAGCGAATGAGGGGAATTATGCTATTCAAATCGTTCGATATGATTGAAAGGGGGATGGTAGATGAGGTGGAGTGGAGGCCACTTACGGATCGGATCAAAGGGTTGTGTTTAGGTCAGCTTGTATGTTGTATTTCACGGTTCATATGATATGATCACAACCTAAATACTCCCCTGTCCTAGTTTTTGAAATGTTGCACAGAGAACATGTCGAGTCCACTCCCAAAACTCGTCCCGGCATCAAGGCTACGCGGTGACTGGTAATGCATAATCCTCAAGAAAAAATCACATTGAGTCCAAAAAGCATAACGACCTCAATTCCATTCCCATTCGCCAGCATCTACTTCTCCGGTTTCAAAAACACAAGCTTGGAGGGTAAGTCGAACTTGGTTTGCGTCTTGACCATCGCCATGAATTCCTTCTGTCGATCGTCCCCCGTGATCCGGCCCTTGAATCGTTTGAACAGCGCGACGGTGGTGATGCCCGATGCGGGGACCTGTGCGCGTAGCTCGGCGACCGTTGGGAAACCCAGAGCGTCCACTGGAGCAGCGTTAGGTGCTGGATATGCTATCAGCATTCAGTAGAGAGGGGGTTATAATACAAGCTGGAAGCGCGAGAGAGGGGGAAAACGGAGTCAAGGTAAGGACAAAAGGGAACTTACCAACACTCCCTGCTCGACTATCACCGCCAGCACCAGCTTTAGCAGCAGGCGCAGCAGCCGGTCGTTCAGGGCTACCGCTCCTGCTCCCTTGCGGCGTTCCGTTCTTGCTCGTCATGTTCAACTTCAGCTTCTGGCGTTTCCGGGCACCGTCGCTCATGTCACCGCCAGAGCCTGCGCCGCATTCGGTATCACTGCCTGAACCACCGCCACGGGGACGCTTGACAGGAAGGCCGGACGTCTTGCGTGAGAGGGTAGGCTGGGGTGCAGAGGATGGAGGCGCAAGGGGTGGCGAGCCAGGACGCGAAGGTGGTTGTAGGGTATTGTTTGCCTGGGCTTGGGGCTGCGATGATGATGTGAGGGGATGCTTTTTCTTCTGCTTCTTGCGCGAGGACTCATTGCCGCTTGCTTCGGAGTTGAGAGGGGACCCCGGTCGCTTGAGATTATTCATGGACGAGGAGATTTTGAGTGGTTTGTCATGTTTTTTGGAAGGCGTACTGGTGCCCTTTGTAGAGGCATCAGATACGACCTTTGGTTTAGACGCCTTTTCCTTTTCTGGGGTAGACTTATCGTCCTCAGCCTTCTTACGCTCTTCCTCCTTGAGCCGTTCGGTTTCTGTATCGTCGGATTCGCTCTAGAGGATAGTCAGTAAGCGCACAAGGAATAGCTTAATGCAACAACCTCCGAAGTGTAAGGATTATCAGTTGAGTCGGAGTCATAGATATAGTTCTTTTCCCGCTTGATGAGAGTCTTCTTAGTACGCTTTCCAAATCTCTTCTCTAATTCTTTCTCCTTGTTCTCAAGTTTTTCCTGCTTCTCGTACTCCTTTTCTTCTTTGAGATCAAACACATTGGCCTGTAGTTGGTCCTTCTCGATACGCGCCTTGGCATCTTTCGTATTATCGTCATCCTCTTCGAACAGATTCACATTGTCCTCGTCGTCTGCGAATCGGTCTTCCTGGAAGTCCAGATCGTCTACATCGGCATTCCCATGCTTGGTCACGGGGGCAGCGCCACCACTACCACCGCCACCCCTCTCCCATTTGCCTATGAAAAGGCCACTGGCAAGTTTCTTACTTTCTTCTTCCTCTTTTCTCTTTTGCTTTGATTCTTCGGAGTCCATGAACCACCGAGGTTCCTTGATCTTTTTATTGAAGCGGACCTCGGCTTCATCAGCGGTCAAGGCTTTGAACTGGTTTTTCTGTGTGAATTTATACCACTTCTCAAGTGGTACTAATCTAAAGTAAGTGTTTCCGTTTCCATCTTGGCAGGGAATTATCATTGCGTAAGTGTCTGATAGTGCGGCTTCGTAGCTCCCCACCCAAGTATTCTTGTTCTCAAAATCCTCCAAATGCCAAGGCATGGCTTCCTCATACCGTAATTGTGACCGTTTTTTCTGCTCTTCAGTCTGGTCGTTTCGGTAAACCTGCTCCGTTTTCTTCATATTCTTCCCCGAGTTCCTGGGTACAGATACCGATGGCGCTACCTGAGCCATTTCAGCCTCTCGCTTAGCGTCTTTCTCCGCTTTCAGGATCTCATGCCTCTCTAGCTCTTTGTCATCAACGTCTCCCATGCCCTGTTGAGGTTGGTCTTCAGCCTTTACGCCCCCTGCTCCCCCAGGTGGCGCTCGAGGATCCCGTCGATGGAGCCTCACTGGGCGTACAAACTCTTCATCATTTCTGGGATCGACTTTGCGAACGGATTCATGCCCAGTCCTAGGATCGAACATTCTACTGCCTGAAAAACGCGCAACATGGTGCCGAAACCCATCTGCTAGAGCCTGTTTTGTCAAGACCAAAGGATAGTCACGGTATGGCGCTATAGGCTGAGAGCTGAAGCCACTACTGCCGTTCTCTATGGTGGTCGGAGGAGCAGGTGCTGGCTGCGAAATATGGGGAGGCGCCCTTCCAACTTGCGCAGGAAATGGCTGTGTCTGACCAGGACCAGGGATCCTGTGACCGTTTGATTGCTGTTTTGTAGCACCAATGGAAATTGGAGGCCGTGGGATCTTCTTCTTAGGTTGTACGAGAGGATTTGCGGGCTTTGACCGGCGGAGCTTAGGCGGCTGCCCATCGTTGGGTGTGCGCCCTGGGGTAGCACCCGCTGGTGAGGCACTCATTGGAAGTAAATCTGGGGTTGTCGTAGGTTTAGAGAGAGTGAGTCAAAGGTGTTGACGAGGGGTAGTCGCTGCGATCAGCGCAGAGCGAGAGGTTACTCAGTTCATGGATTACCGAGATCCTAGACCAGGAAAATGCTCGATATGGGACGTGAATGATACACGGGTTGTTGCACGAGCCGTACTTGGGAATGAAGTGTTATGGTTTCCGTTGTTCTTGAGCTGCCCTGAGCCGGATTGGCAGGAGACTTGTCAGCCTTACAGCGTGTGAGGCGCTTATTCTATTCTAGGGGCGGGTGATCGACGCAGTTCCCCGCGGCTCTCTTGAAGCTTGAAGGAGTTCTATTTAAAGTAAAGAAGGTTGAGGAGTTTTGATCTCTACACGAAAACCATGTCAACAAGGACATAGTTTCGAGGAGACGCCGTTGATAACTTTGCCCCCTTGGTACCTTTTGGCACCTTCCAGTGACCCTGGTCAGAGCCAATATCAAGCCACTCCTGCATACATGAGCAAACAAAGCGTCCACTTACTCTTACCAGATAATAACATGATTGCTATTCACGTTTTGTGAATGATAGCCGGACTCTAACGTTACGAGAACATCTGCTATCCAATCATATTGAGCAGACATAAAATTCCGCGATGCGTGAGCTAGGAGGAGTGACGCTTGTTAGGCATTGTTCTGTTTGCTTCTATTGTTAGGATCCCGGCTACTCGCTGTGTCACTCTAAACTTGTATTCGCGAGCGGTCATCGCGAATAGATATTGTAATCACAGCGAACCATCTAGCTTTGCAATATTGCCTCTTTGCCAGCAATACCACTGTCGATAGCCCTATCATGTCCGCCGGCGATGCTCCTAAAAGCAGACCACACGTCCGTTTGCCATCAGCCCAAGCTCGGGTGAGCCTACCGCCAATGCCTACGCAATGGGCTGCAGCACCGCCCAACAACCACTATCATATGTATACAGCGCCAAATGATGTTTTCCTGGATCACTCCTACCCAGCTTTGGGCGCATCGCAGCCCCGAGTCAATATTCCATCCAATCCGCCAATGCATGTTCGATACCCTTCAAATGGATCGCAGCCAAGAGCAGATGGCTTCGAAGATCATATGCGTGGCATGATTCTGAGCAATGTTGCCCAGCAGCAAGGGATCAGTCAAAGCCAAAGTGGCGCCAGAAGGCCTAACCAAGCACAAAGAAGACAGCAGTCCGGTCCTATCAATGGCTTCTTACCACCAAGTGCGCCGTTCCAGGGCCAAGGCTCCCAATCGGCGTCAGATTACCAGGCCCATATCCCACCTGTGCTAGCCCCTCATCTGAGAGGTCCTTCCCAGGCCGCGGTCCATTGGAAGGGAAATTATCCGTCTAACCACCCTATCAATGGAGCAGTCACACAAAATCAAGGCTACAATCGGCCACCTCCACAGCACAGACAGCTATATAATCCTGCGTCCAATGGGGGAGATTCTCTTCGAAAGAACCACCAACAACCTCAGCCGGCAACCGCAACGGCAGAGGCGCAGGTTGCTTATCTGGACGTCATTGCACATAAGGAGATCCCCAGGGCCGCAATCACTGATGAGGAGTTCGATGAGAAGCAGAGACTGCGCGATTCGCTTGAGAAAACCTGCCGGTTAGCTGTCTGTGAGCATGAAAAGAGTCACAATGGCCCGAACATTACAGCGGACTCCGTTCAGCTGAAGTGTTTCGGTAGCTTAAGCACAACGTTCGCGACCAAAGCATCGGATATGGACCTAGTACTTCTATCGCCTCTATCGCAACCTAACGTCTCATCGCCCGAGTCTGAGCTCCCAAGACTTGTCGAGAAGACCCTGCTAAACTTAGGATACGGTGTAAGGCTCCTAACCAAGACCAGGGTTCCGATCATCAAGTTCTGCGAGAAGCCAACACCAGAACTCGCCGCTCTACTCATTGCAGAGCGCGCAAAGTTTGAGAAAGAGCGGGATTTTCCACGTCCAGTAAAACCGATGAAGGTAGAGAAGAAACTTACAGGCCGTGGTGTAGAGTCTAGGCTGGATCCCACCATGCCACAAAATCGCCCAAACAGCGCAACAGAGCCTATGGCCGATTCGAAGGAGTCCGCGCCGCCCCAAGTTGCCAAAGACAAACAGAAAACTATGAATGATAGTACCAAAGTGGGCAACGAAAACTCGTCCCCGGTAAACAACGGGGGACATCCTGCCAAACCTGGGGTAAGCCAGGGAGATAAGTTCCAGGAACCAATGCAAACGGAGGAAGACGATCCCAGTCTATTGTTGAGACCAGACTCGGAGCGTATTCGATTGTACAAGCTTGCGATAGGCGAAGGATGGTATACAGCGCCACAACGGAAGCTCATTAGTGACTATTTCCAGACATTCGTGGGCCTTGATACCTCGACACCCGCCAAGAGCCTGGCCAGAGACCGCTTGAAAACCCTACCAAACGTCATTGGTAGGTATCGCGAGCCTCCAGATCACCATCTTGAATTCCCCAAAGGTGGCGTTGGCATTCAATGCGATATCAATTTCTCAAATCACCTGGCGCTTCACAACTCCTTCATGCTGAAATGCTACTCGCTTTGCGATCCACGAGTACGAAAGATGGTAATCTTTGTCAAGGCATGGTCCAAGAAGCGAAAAATCAATTCCTCATATCATGGCACGCTCTCATCTTATGGATTCGTGCTCATGGTGCTTCACTATCTGATGAATATTGCGCAACCACCTGTCTTACCAAACCTCCAACGGATGTCGCTAGCGTTCGAAGACGAGGTATCTGCCAGTATTGCGGAATTTGACGGATACAACGTTCAATTCCTCCGGAACGAATCCGCAATCGAGAAGCTCCGAGATCAGAACCAGATCACCTCAAATGTGGAAAGTGTAGGGTCTCTTCTCCGCAGCTTCTTCCACTACTACGCCCAACAAGACCGCAGAAGTCCCTTCGGAGGCTTCTCATGGAATATGGACACCATCTCATTACGCACGCTAGGCGGCATCATTTCTAAGCAAGCCAAAGGCTGGACAGGTGCCAAGACAGAAACCGTGGAATTAAAGGGCCCCGGACCTCAACAGACCAAGGAAATCCGACAACGCTACCTTTTCGCCATCGAAGATCCATTCGAAACAGAGCACAATATCGCAAGGACTGTGGTTCACAACGGCATAGTCGCCATCCGGGATGAATTCCGGCGCGCGCATAAGCTGATTGAAAATGGTGGAATACTCCCTGGCAAAGGACACGAAGATTTGTTTGCCGAGGCGGAGGACAGAGAGAATTTGCAGCGGAGCTTATTTGGACCAAGACCGAGACCCGGCACTGCTTGGAGGGGAAATGGCCGGTCGAATGCTGGGAACGGAGGAGCAGCCCGTGTGGCATCTGTACAGTAGAGGGATGTATCCCGCAAGGCTCGGTAGACACTGTGTGGTGAATTTGATGTGACGCTTTATGATGGAATGAAATCTTGTTCTACTCCTGATATTCTGCGAATGAAAGTCTCAATCAACGGTCAGCAACTTCCCTGAAGCAATTCGATCCCTTGTTCAAGGTCACGCCTAACTCCTGATGTAAATAGTGTGATCCACACTCCTAGTGGAACAAATTCAGAGACTCGATATTTCCAATGCCTAAGACATACTCCAGAGATTCCGAGCCTTAGTCACTCGTCATTTCTTCGTATACGCAACGATATCTTGCCCAACTTGTAGATATCATAGGATATAGTCCGCTGAGGTTCTTTGTCCAGCCTAGCGTCCCTGGGTGAAGAAACGAACCGCTCGGCCAACCTTCCCAATCCAAATCCTCAACCCAACAACACTCAACCACCACCCTCTCCCTCCCATCCCCCAACCAAAACAAACAATGCACTCCCCCCACCTCACCCTCCTCGCCCTCCTCCCCACCCTCGCCCTCACAACCACCACCCCCCTCTACACAGCAACCCTCCACACCCACCCAACCCCCACCCCCCTCGCCCTCCTAACCTACTCCCCCCACCACCCCTCCCTCTCCCACCTCCTCTCCTACACCCCCCCGCCAAACACCACAACCGACCCCACAGCTCTGACCCAAATAGCGATCTATTTCCCAAACGCCGACCCCTCCTCTCCACACTACCGCACCAGCGCAACGTCGATACGGGGCTTCCACGCGCCGTACGCGGGTCGGTTTACGATCGTTGTGGATCCGGATGATGGGGGGGTGGTGGGGGCTAGTTGGAGGTGTTGGGTTGATAAGGGGGGGAGGGGGAGTGGAAATGGAAAGGGGGATTTCGACATCGTTACTGTGAAGAGGGCGCCTAGTGTTGTTTTTGACAAGCCGGGGAAGGAGAAGGGGGGATTGTTTGCGAGTGTGGTGGGGAAGGGTGCGGAGGTGGAGGGAGAGGAGGAGGTGGTGGAGAAGACGTTGTTGCAGAAGTGAGTTTCGTTTTTTCTATCTCTACTTAATCTACTCTTGTGGGATTGTTCTCACGTTGATGGTGCTGGGTTGGAATGGAATGGAATGAGATATGCGATGCTGACGGTAGTGGGTGAATAGATATTGGTGGCTGTTGCTTGGAGTAGCTGTGCTTGCTATGACTGGGGCTGGAGGGGATAAGTGAGAGGGGATGAGATCACATTAGGGTGGCATCGAACTAAGGTTGCATTGAGCTTGCTCGATAGCCTGGTGGATCTCGGAAATGGGTTTGTATTATGGATGTATATCATATCACTGGCAGCCGCGTTTCAGATTCTTCGCTTTGTTGCTTGAATGAACTCTGAAGCCTCCTGTGAAGAAGGCAGCTTCCAACATTACAATCCGAAAAATATTGTGTCAAAGTGGGGCTGTGGAGGACAATGTTCAAGTCCATCAGCTATCGAGATATTCAATTGGATATCTAACTCTAGGCTCGAAGGGTGCTCAGCAATATCCTGCAGGCTCTATATAACAATGCTCTCTAACCAATATATACTGCGAAAGATAACCCTTAGCGTCTCGCAATGCACGGAGTCTATTTTAGGCAATGTCGGCGTCACTAGCGTTCTCATCATCCTTACTCATATCACCGGAATGGCTCTCGCTAACGTTGACCGTAAGGAAGTTCTTGGGCAATTTCACCCTATCCGTTGTCAGCTTTCATTGAACAAAACCAAAGACGGTGGAACACACGTATGAAACCTCGCCCTCAACGTCTCAATAACTTCCATCCAGTCCATGTGGACTGTCAGACTCCTCCTAGGCGCACATCCAATCGAATGTTTCGAATCAAGCTGGACGTCCAGCGGATCAAAGGTGTGGCAGCCAGGAGTGATCGTGATGCGAATACTGTAAGCGAATGTATCCGCGTCCTTGTCTTCAGATTCATAGAGCTCGAAGGTGATATGAGACAGATAGTCGAGCTCAGGGATGGCGTTTCTCTCAATCTTGGTCCTGATACCGCCTTCAAGGATGCAGTTGAGTAGCGTATAGATGTGCGATTCCTTGGTGAAGTAGATGAACGATTTGGCGTCCTCTGACCGTTGCACGTCTTCCAGATCCGTCACGATCTCTCTCAGCAAGGGCAGGGAGGTTAGGAGACCGATCTCTAGCTTTTCTGCGTCACTGATACCATACTCCTGAGGGCATACGAAGTCGAAGAGTACTTTAGCCAGCTTATAGAGCTCACGAAGGCTTTCCAACCGAGCGTCCCGCTTCACCTTTGTCTGCCCCGGGCCCTTGTAGAGCTTGAAATAGGATTCGTCAGGGTGTTCTGGTTGGGGTTGCGGCGATGAGGGATTCATGACAGATTTCCGTCTGAGTCCCATTCGCTGCGCCAGATTTTGGCTCGAAGCATTCTCCGCGGGCTTGTCTCCAGTTTTCTCATTTCCACTGCCCTTTTGCTTGTGCTTCGACAAGCTGGTAGAGCTGTGAGAACTCCTGAGCTCGGAGGGAGCTTCGGTCTGAGGCCTCAGCTCTGGACTCGCGGTGTCTTCTGGCATCTTTGGATCAGGCGTAAAGGCCCATTCGAGGAATTGCCGATTGTGTAGAGCATCGAATTTCATGGTATCGTAGAGCTCCGAGATCTTACTGGGATCGATCTTTTCGGAATCGCAGAATTCACTGAACAGCTTTTCCCATCTCTCCTTGAAAAGCTCTGGATCCTCTCCGCAACACCACCTAGACTGTATACCCGAGACTGCTTGAGCTTGGGCCAACGATCCACCAGGAACCGAAGCTGCCAACCCCTCGCCAGCTTTGACGAGAGCGCCATTTAATGATCTGGCTGCGCCACTATTGAGCTTCTTGAAGTTATATCTCATGACTTTCCGGTGAAATACCATGAGCTCTGCAACTTTCGCCGCCACCTCGGATGGTTCGGGCATGTTGTTTGGCCACGCGAACTGCGGCGGTGCCTTCTCGCCAGCTCTGAGAAGCAGTTTAAGTTTCTTTTTGACCTTGTCCATAACATCTTTGGCGGCGTTCGAATCATCTAGAAGGTCCTTTCGGACAGTGATGAAGGCCTCAGGAAGATCTTTCTTGTTGAGGAACGATGCAGCCCATATTTGTGCTGGGAAGTATCAGCACGGGCTCGAGAACAGGAAAATGTTGACCAACCACTTGTACTAACTCTCCTCTCTGAACTCGTAAATACGCGAACATCCCCAAGTACTTCTTTGTTCATTAAGAGAAGATCGTTCCTCATATTCTCGCCAAGGTCCTGTGACTGATATCTGGCAGCGTGGGTAGGTTCACCACCCCATTTGACGATCAATTGCAGCTTTTCTATAACCAAATCATTCTCAGCGGCCGAGAAGCGTGAGAGAGTTGTCTCCGTCAATGAGTCGCTTCTTGTTGGTAGGCGTTTCGGTTGACCCGACTTCGGCTCCGTTTCTTCAATGGGATCCTGGGCAGCCATGATCGCCTCTGGATGGGAGCCTTCCTCGATGTGACTTTGGATCTTGGTGATCTCCTCGGTCTTCCTTTTGCGAAACATTGGCTTGATCTGCACCTTCGTCCCCGTCCACGCGCCCTTTCGAGCTAGAGATGTCCTTAGTAATTGCAGCTTTTCCGGATCCTCTGACCCCTGCTTCATAGCAACCTTCACAGCAGCTAGGACGCTATTCAGGGCTGCTTCACCCTTGAGAAGAACTTCCTCTTGGTGGCCTTTAAGCAACTCTACGAAAGGCTGAGTGTGAAAAGTGAACTTGAATTTCTGCTTTGGCGTACGGTCGGCATGCCTCACTACCGATACCATACCTTTAAGCTTCCAGGAATGTTTGGAGGACGGTTCGGGAGCAGGCGGCTCAGGGTCATCATCCGCCTGTGGGGACGCCTGTGTAGACTGACCCACGGACACAGCAGGTGGAGGGAGCTGGTCTATGCTCCCTGGTGGTAGCTTGGGAGTGTTACGTTTTTGACTCTCAAGGGTTGGCGGCGATGATAATGCTGTAGTGCCTATCGTGGCACCTGGTGAAGTTGCTGCGCCAGAAGCCTGTCCAGAGTGAAGATGGCCCTTCAGGCCGGAAAGGCTAGGTGACTTCATCAGATTCTTTAGCGCAGAGCGATGATTGCCCATAGTGTTCTTGCGGTGTGGCAAGCCGACCTCCGGTTGGGCTTTGTCGAGTTGACCCTTCTCAGTATCTTCGGGACCTGGATATATCATCAGTGCAGTGCCATCGCGCTTGTTTTTCTCCGCGATGAACATGTGTTTGAGTATATTCGCGCATTCATCATAGTAAGCATTGTTGTCCTTGACGAAGCTCCACCCATTCACATCAATGACATAACTCTGGCCCTTGACACGAAGCATGTCAAAGCCACAAATCCGCTGTCCAAAGCCCTTGACGATATTTGTTGCCATTGTCTGCTCCTCTGTGCTTAGATTGCAGATGTACCGAATCTCCTTACCATGAGTATTACGCCGTACAAGACCGTCCACAACCGGGGATGTTCGAGTCTCAGCATGGCAATAATCCGGCCCAACGGTGTATGCTTTAATATCTTCTGCGTTGTCAACGTGCAGAAACTGTTCATACAGATAGCTTGTTTCTTTTTCTGTAACGGCTCTGGGAGTGATCATTTCGCTGTCCCATTCGGAACTTGTGTTGCCTATCTTACGGAATAGCTTTCTGCCGCCACCGCCTGTTGGATGATCCCTTGGAAAGTAGATTCGGATGTTGTGATCTTCACCACTTATTGGTTTTTCAACAAAGGGTTTCTTCAGTTTATGATCGCCTACCATCAGGGTATCGCCACCATCAATCAACGTCACTGGCCCAGCAATGGGCAAACCACCGCCAGTGCCGTCTTCCGGACCTTGGAGACGTACTCCACTGAATTGATAAAGATGCTCAGCAAGCTTTGCTGATTCTAAGGTCGGTCCACCATCTCGGTTGACTTCCACCCTTTCAGGGGTCGGCACCTCCATATTGTCGAGGATCCGGAGGCATAGTCTACGATCCCACAAAATCTTTTGCATAGGCAAATCATTGATGGAAAATGGTTTACGTAGGTTTTGGTACGCGATTGCTTTGTCCAGAGGGAAACCGGCAGAGAAGAAGGAGATCAAGAATTCGCTACTCCACGCTGTTAGTGACTTCCAGATCGATAACATAACGAGATATCCCTGCACAGGATAGTGACGCAGCGAAGACAGCGGCAAACGGATCAGACAGGCCAACAGGTCCCTACTTACCACACTGGCCAGTTCTCCACCTCTGCTGAAGATTAGTCCCTGCCGTTGCGACTCAGAGCATTGACCAACCTTCGTCTATGATCACTTTGTCTCCGAAGATAACGATTTCAAATTCTCCACCTGATTGTAGACGTGTTAATATGTTGCGACTCGCCTTACTACGCGCTTTGACATCAAGTGCGCATACACCAACTCGCCCGACTGGGGTTATAGATTTAGCTATATAGTATCAGCTGTGAAGCCGATGAATATCTTCCGAACAGTCTTTCTTACTCCGCTCGCTGGTACTTGGGCTTCCAGCACTGCTAGCGACATTGCTGCTACTCGTTTGCCTCTGCTGGGTTCGACTACGTGATCGGCGGGAAGCAATTGGTCTGGGTAGGGGACCGGTGTTCCAAGAATCCAAATGCTTAGCGGCGGCGCTTGGTGGGTTTGACGTTAAGTCCTTGGGAGCACTGACCGGCACTGCTTAAACTCGTCAATCCACTGCAAAGAGATTCCCGAGGCTTCTGACGAATCTCGAACCTTGGTGTGATGCTTGGGAATTAGCAATTACCGAGACAGGATCTGTAGCAGTAGTTGCTGAAGACGCGGCTTCTGATTTTGCGGAGCCTAACGAAGGGGATATTGGGGTAGCGGTAGGCGTGGAATGCTCAACACTCCTCATCGAGCCGGCAGTAGAGCTTGCCGTGCTCTGCGGTGCACTTGTAATCCCTGTTGCTCCATTGTAAATTGCCGAGCCTATTGAGTACAATGACGAGAAGGACAGACGATCTCCGGGTTTGTCCAAAGTTGAAGCTGCAGATCTCAAGCCAGTGTCTGAGAAACCGGACGGACTTTGAGGTACAGACACCAGAACACTCTGGGCGCTTGCGGTCCTCTTCAATTCTTCCGTTTCATTCCCACTACCAATGGCTTTCTCTTCTGTTGCTCCGTCTAACGAATTCGACCCGTCCCTATTGTCCATAGCGTTCTGTGTTACTGTAGGACGACGGACTGTACAGGGTCTGTAGATTGAAGAGGGTTTTGTTGTGGGAGGGGGCATAGATATGCTAGCTCTTCCTATGTTTCCCCCAATTGTCCCAATGTCAGCGAACCGGCTCTTCCTGCTTGGTACAGCAGCATACTGGGAAGCTGGAAGCAACGAGTGAGATGGAACGCGACCGATAGCTGCCAGTGGGCGGGTAGAATCTTTAGCATCAGTGGGAGATGGCGGGCAAGACATTTCTGCTGCGGCTAGATCTTGCATGTCGCCACTCGGCGCCCCAGCTTGAGATTTCTGTTGGATGGCAGCACTATCCTTGCTTGTGGTGCGTGACATAGACACCATCACAAGATCTTACCCGTATTCTTAACCATTCCGCTGAGGGGGTTTCGATCTCGCATCCCCGCACCAGGAAGAGGATTATTCGCATAGACCATCCTGTCAACCGACAGTCTCCGTCATGCTCGATCTCTCCTCGGTGAGATCCAACGACCTCTGCACACAGAGGTGTGGTTGAAGGGACTGATCTGTTGTTGTTAATTGACAAGGATGGACGCGAACAGGAGATTCCCCCACATCCTGCTCCGAAAGACGTCAACGTGCATGAAACAATAAAAAATTCCTGTAGCGCCTGCATAAGACCACGAATTTCATATCAAACTTATACGAATACATCATGTCACGAGACTATGAGGATACCCCTGTAGAGAATGCAATAGTGAAGCGGAAAAAACTTACCCACGACAACGTTCACAAAAAGCGCCCGACATCGAGGATCTTCGCGCCATTCAGGGCATGTACTCGTGCTCTGTCTTATCAAAAGCAAGAGCTAACTCGACCACAACAGACCATAGGCCTTGTCTCATCTACTACAATACCATTTACCTCTCTTCCCCTCGGCAAAACCACCTTCCAGATTACGACGTCCGTTGGAAGATGCCTTCATACCTACGACCTCCTGAAGGGCCTGAACCTGGTCTTCGTTACGCGACCTCAGACGCCCGGCGATATCACGTCTACTGTTGCTTGGAAGGATCGGGTGTTTGCAGCATGGGGAGGAGACGCTAGCGATGTTGGGGTATGGATATTCAAGAGGGGAAAATTGGTGGGCGAGCTGGAGAAACCAAGCGAACTATCAGAACGCATAACGCAGATCGCAGTATTTGGCTCTTGGATAGTAGGCTACTGTTCGACACGAATAGAGGTCTGGAAGTCCGCAACATACGAGCACTACACTACTCTAAAACCTACGGTAGCAGAAAGAGTGACTCATGGCAGCATACTTGCAGGCGGAATGTGCAATATGCCAACTTATTTGAATAAGCTGATGGTGGGCAAGATTGATGGAAGTCTTGATATCTGGAATCTGAGCACAGGCAAGCTGATCTACACGATACTACCTCCAAGGCCACAATCGGGAGCGGTCACTGCTGTGGAGCCGACCCCTGCGCTTTCTGTGGTCGCAGTCGCTCGTGCTGACGGATCTATTGTGTTGCACAATATTCGAACGGACAAGAGTGTACTGAGTTTCAATGCTAAAGGATCTTCCACTTCCGTCATAACCTCAATATCGTTCCGAACGGACGGATTGGGTGCAGGAGAAGGAGGGGATATACCTGGTGTGATGGCAACGACGGGAATAAGCAGCGGAGATGTGACTTTTTGGGACCTTAACAACGGCGGTCGTGTCAGTGGCGTTCTGCGAGGAGCTCATAATCACCCATCCCGGAGTGGAGATGCTGGTGGCGTCAACAAAGTCCAGTTCCTCCCAGGTCAAGATGTCATGATCACAAGCGGATGCGACAATGCTTTGAAATCATGGATCTTCGACGCAAACTCATTATCGGCCACTCCTCGCATCTTGCACTCCCGTTGTGGGCATGCTGCGCCTGTCACCCGCCTAGGCTTCGTACCTTCCAATTCGGCCGACGCAGATACAAGCGGTAAATGGCTTATGAGCGCAGGTAGAGACCAAAGCTTGTGGGGTTGGAGTCTGCGGCGGGACGGCCAGAGCACTGAATTAAGTCAAGGCAATGTACGCAAAAAGGCAAAGAAGCTTGGTTTACTAGGTGAGAATTTAGAGAAGGAGGGATCTACTACTCTAAAGGATCTGAAAGCACCCGAGATCACATGCATGGCTTGCTCGCTTAATCGCGATGGGGGTATGGGTGCGACAAGTGGTGGTGGTTCTGTGTGGACAAATGCTTCTAATAAAAAAGGAACAACTGATGCAACGGAAAGTAGTGCTACGGGCTGGGAGAGCGTAGTGACAGGCCATCGTGGAGACAAGCACGCACGGACCTGGTTTTGGGGGAGGAAAAAGGCCGGCAGATGGGCATTCGAAAGTGGTGATGGCACAGAGGTCACATCCGTGGCAATCACCCCGTGTGGCACGTTTGCGCTTGTTGGCTCGGCTGGTGGAAGTATATCAATGTTCAATCTTCAGTCCGGAATCCTCCGCCAAAAGTTTCCCTCGTCGTTGACTCCTGCACAAGCCAGAAAGCTGAAAATGAGCCATGCTGTCAATGATGGTAACAAATCGAGAAAATATGCGCCCGGTGAAGGCAGGAACAAGAAGCCTGTGACTGGTCTTATGGTGGATAGCCTGAACAGAATCATGATAAGCTGCAGTTTGGACGGAAAGGTCAAATTCTGGGACTTCTTGACAGGATGTCTACAGGACGAGATCGACTGGTTCCCAATGACTGCCATCATATCATCCCAATACCACAGACCAAGTGACCTCGTGGCACTGAGCTGCGACGACTTATCCATACGAGTAGTGGATATTGAAACTAAGAAACTTGTGAGAGAGCTTTGGGGATGCCTTGGCCAGATCAGCGACTTCTGCTTTTCGAATGACGGAAGATGGATAATAGCTGCTTCGATGGACTCTGTGATCCGCGTTTGGGATTTACCTACCGGACATCTCATCAATGCCGTACGCGTTGAGAGTCCATGCACCTCTCTTGCATTCTCAGACAGCGGAGAATATCTGGCTACAGCACACGCTGATAGCGTAGGTATCAACATCTGGAACAACCGAACACTATTCACGCATGTGCCCACGCGGCTCATACAGGCCGACGAGATAGCCCCCGCGATCGCTCCCACTTCATCCGGAGAAGGCGGCCAAGGTCTCATCGACGCTGCTTTCGAAGAGGATGGATCAGAGGAAGAAGACGACAGTGCGCCTTACAGTACCCTCACATCGACCGATCAATTGAGCCTCGACATGCTCACCCTTAGCATCGTACCCAAGTCCCGCTGGCAAACTCTTCTCCACCTCGACACCATCCGCCAGCGCAACAAGCCCAAAGAACCCCCCAAAGCACCCGAAAAAGCCCCTTTCTTCCTCCCCTCCCTCGAAACCACCAAACAGTCTCAGCCCCTCCTCCCAGAAGAAGAACAACAAACCCAACTAAACCCCACCGAACGCTCCCGGATCACCAAAATGGACCGCACCGGCACCGCCACCCTCTTCACCACCACCCTCCACACCAGTGCCTCATCAGCCGACTACGACCCTTTCATCGAACATCTCAAAACCCTCTCCCCCTCCGCAGCCGACATCGCCATCCGCGTCCTCGATCCAGACGAGCTATCCTCTTTCGTGGCGGCGCTCACGCATCGGCTGCGGCAGAAACGAGACTATGAGCTTGTGCAGGCGTGGATGGCGGTGTTTTTGCGGATTCACGGCGAGAGCGTGCCGGCGAATGAGGAGCTGAGGATGGCGTTGGTGGAGTGGAGGGGGTGGCAGGTGGGGGAGGGGAAGAGGGTGGGTGATCTTGTGGGGTTTTGTGGGGGGGTTGTGGGGTTTTTGAGAAGTGCAAGGGTTTGATGGTGGGTTGTTTGTTGTTGATGTTGGGGGTTGGGAATTATGTACGTATGGCCATGGATGGATAGATACCCGCCAAGAGTCTGCTATGTATCAGCTTATTCGCCCGAGGCTCTCTCTCCCTTTTCTGCAGTCTGTTCTATTGATGGGCATTAGGTAGCGTTCGTGGATACGCAGGCCATTTTTGAATGCCCAATTCGGGCATTTTTTATGTTGAATTTAGAGTAGAGACACACCAGCATATAAAAAACTTCCTCGTTCGCGAGTGGCCTGTTTGTATATCGTATGGCGTTGGAGGCTTGCATAGTAAGAATATTGCTGTTCGTAATCTAGAATTGCATGGGGATAGATTTGTGGGTGTTGATATATGTATATAGCTTGGGATAGGTTATTTTGAGGCGTACTTATGTTAGTTTGGTCAATTGTGGGGAGATGGGGCCCAATCAGTGAATCTCAAGCGGAGATATCAGGTTTATAGGTACGAATAGAACGGCGACACTGTGGTTAAGTTGAAGGCTCATTCAAAGCACGCTTTCTATAGATTGAATCCGTATCTCATAAACTCATAGTTACCAGTCACGATCTCAAGTCCGCAATAATATCCACCACATCCAGATCATTCTTCCTCACCTCCACCCATCCGCCTTCGCCCACCCGAACGATCTTACCGTCCACGCATACGCGCCTCCACCGACCATCCGCTTCGTCGAAGTCGATTCTCATACCCACGATGTCGTCGTAGCCCACGGCCTCATCGGTAATGTGCTGTCCGTCTTGGAACGCCAAGCCCAAGATTCGCATCACCTCGGCGCTGGAGGTTGGGGCGAAGTGCAGGAGGCGGATCTGGCCGTCTAGGGGCTTTGAGTGGGGGGAGATGGTGAGCTTTTCTTCGAGGTTCGAGACCATTGTTGCGAGGATGTACATGTGTTCGTGCGAATCCAGTATTTGTTGTGTTTCGTGACCTGAATCATCTTGTTTATACAGGGTTATCTTTCCTTTGTAAGCGTGTGGCGGGGAGCCATCGGCGGGCGTCAGGAGATCGTTGGCTGCCATTTGGAAGCGTTGACTGCCATGCTTGCGAAGCTCTGTGGTGTCGCTGTCGGCCACGAGGGAAGCATGCAGAGCCCAGCTGCAGACTACAGCGCCGTAGATGACGCCAGTACCTCCCTTCACGAGAGTCAAGGGCTCCGTTCTTCTGCCTTCGTCGACTAGAAGCTCCGAACCTGATGAGAAGGTTGCGGTGAAAGTAGGGATTCTGTGAGGTTCACCCCTAAGGAAGTGACGAAGACCTCGGGTCGAGTCCTTGTTTAAGCCTGTAGAGTTAGCGAATGCATTTCCAGTGCCCATGGCCACAAGCCCTATCGCTGGTTTCACGTATCGATCACTTCTCGGGCTAGAGGACAGGACATTGACAATATCAACGATGCCGCCATCTCCTGATAGGAGAAGAATGGTCTGAGGAATGCCCGCATTAGCTCGTTCCCGGAGTACCCGACCAGTGAAATCCAAGACACTGGAATTTGAGGACGTTCTCTCGACGTGATACGCAGATTCTGGGATATCAATGGCGGCAAGAGTTGGCTTGATGACTTCGTCAAAGTATTGCTGTGCGCCTCCAGTACCGGAGAGGGTGGAGATAATGACAAACAAAGAAGAATGAACAGGTGTATCGCTTCTCGGTGGGGATAGGCTGTTTATCCTAGGAGAGATTGAATTGGCATCAACAAAGGCTTGTGGAAGATTTGTGGCTCTGATGCTTTCCAATTTGCACTCCTTTCCAGGTGAGTCCAGTGTCGACTCACTGGCATTGGAAATATGCAAGATCTGTCGACTACGATCTGCCGCATCGTCTTTGGATGAACGATCAATCACCCCAACTATGTTGTTGTTGCTTATGGACTCAGCGTAGTCTTCACGGGAAATAGTCAGGGTACCCCCATTAAAATCTGGGTCGTAGCTGAACTCAACTTTCCTGTCTCGAAAAGTACCCACGTTGGTAATATTCGCGTGAGACATGGCGATTGGAAAGGGAGGGGATGCTACTGCACGACATATGAAGCCTGTATCGCGGTAAGATCACGCTCAATGGCCGATGTTTAGCCGAGCAATTGATCCCTGTCCTAGCGTGTGCAAGACTCTTGGGCACTGGCGGCACCATTCTCATGTAGAATAGATTTACTTACATAAGGTTCAATTGCTCCAGTAATACCTTGACTCGTTGATATTGAATTCCACAAATATATACTCGACACATACCTAGTGGCAGAAGATGAAATAGTCGACCACTGAATGAAGCCGCAGTGATATTGAAGGACATCTTCGTGCCAAGGAATCTCAGAGGTCTTGAACACGCTAAAAGCTGATTGAAGACGCTCGTATCGAAGTCAGCCGCTTGTCTCGATCCAATGTCAACCCACTCTAAACTATATACAGGATCCATTGCGACCCGCATCGACTTCATTGCTTCCATATGATGCTCTCAACCAATTCATAGTCTTACCCTACAGAGCTCTATAGAGCCAGCATGTCTGGCTGGGGCTGGTTCATTCTCGGTATCATCCTCTTTATTCTCATATGCGCAGCTGGTTACATCTTCTACTCTCGATTTCGCGCGAAGCAGAACGGCCTCCCTCCTCCACCACTCTCATCATACAATCCTTTCGCACATCAAGATCGGCATACGGACAATTACCCCGCGCCTTCAGGCATCGTTGGCTGGACGAAGAGAAAGTTCCAGTCGCTCAAGCCTACGGGATCCAGAAGTGGAGCATACGAGCAGCCGCTTGGAGCTAGCACAAGGAGGGGATTGGATCCTGATGAGGCTTGGGATGCGAGGGTAGGCGCCGAAGCAGATGGCTATGGAGCCGGAGGCGGGTACTACGAAGAGCAAGAATTAGGACTGAGACCACCGGGCAACGGACCATACGGTGGGAGCGGCTACGGAGGGCAAGCACAGGCATTGCCAGATTACGGTGAGGAGAGAGCTCGAGGCCGAAGTCTGAGCCGGAACCAGAGCCCTTACATCGGAGGCGATCCAAAAGGACTCGACGAGCGGTACGATGAGGAAATGGGGGATGATCCGTTTGGAGACGAGGCGGAAAGAAGCGAATTGAGGGGGGTCAGTCCAAGACCGCACGAGGAGGGTGCAGCGAAGGGGCATGCAAAGCAGGGTAGTGGTGGGACACACGATGACAGTCCCACGGAGAGGCGGAGCATGTTCCATGAGAACGTGTAGGAAAAAGCGCTTCGATTCTTTCCCGGGCCGAGAGGGTGTACATCATTGGACGACCGGAGTTACCTCGATGAGACTATGGTTAAAAGGTTGGGGACTCGATGTTAGGCGCATTTGACATTACATTTGGGCTAGGATGAGGACGCTTCGTCACTTTTTTTGCACATGAGACATTCTTCTGGTCATATAGGCCTTATCTGATTGTAGACATCATCCTGTAATATCCTGTCTGAAATGCGCGGCTTTGAGCACTTACCCTACCTTCAGTAATCAAAAAAATTGCCAAGCTTCACTCCTATGATGATGCCCATTGTAATGATTATCGAGAAAACTCCACTAGACCAAAAGGCTAATCAGTAGTCAGTGTGTTAATACTGTACTATATAGTAACCCACCTTTAGGTGAACCAAGTCTACTGTAATATCAGGTGTCAAAACCCTACAGAGACCAAATACTTACCACCCTCTGTTCGATGGGCATTCCCCGTCTTACCTCCTACATCGCGCCTTATACAGTTACCACCATCTTGGGCTGCGATAAGCCAGGTTTCCAGCAACACTCGTCGTCGATCACCAGCCGAAGCAACAAAGTCATCATTGATGGACCAGCGTTTGCATACTCCATCAATGATAGACTAACAGCGCACAAGGCGGATCATCTCGGTGCAGTAGCAGCAATACCAACCTACGATGAAGTGGGGCAAGCAGCACTGGCTGTTCTATCTCAGCTCGAGAAGTGTGGTGTTATAATGTACGACCAGGACCCAATTGTACGTGGTTCGACTGATGGCCTCGTGCAAACAGCGAAAAGATTTTCTTTGATGGCTTTCTACCGCCTAACAAAATAGACACTCGGATAGCACGCCTGGAGAACCAGGTCGTGAGACTATCATCTTTTCACTCACTTCACCCAGCTGGCTTCTCCAATGTTGATCAAGCCCATCAAACCCAGAGCTTCACAATCTCTTGCATACTGAAATCAGATCAGTCCCAATCAAACCTTCGCAGCCTTCCAGCTGCCCCTTTCTTCGTCGCCGCAGTCCTCGAAGCTATTGCAAGTAGTAAGTTCGTCAACATTGTGGAAGTCGTCCCTGGGGAGGCAGATGCGTATTGTGCAGCAAAAGCACGTCTAAGTGGTGGTACAGTACTGACTAACGACTCGGACCTGCTGATATATGATCTTGGACCTGATGGAACGGTGGGGTCACTGAATGGTCTGGAATTCATTACGAATAGCAACATTAGTACTGCAAAGGTTTGTGTTGCTGCTCAAACCAAGGTCATAAACCCACGAGATGTTGCACGGTCACTCGGTCTGAAGGACCTGAAAGACTTAGCCTATGTGCTCAAAGAGCATCCAGAAAGTTCCTTTCAGAAAGCTGCACATGAAGCCCAGCATATCAAATTGAATGGAGCACAATATCAGCAGACTCTAGGCGAGTACCTAGTCGAACCTGCAGCCTTCGAATCTCGCATGTTCCAACAGGACATCCTGACCCGCGTCCGAACTCAAACCCCTTTCCTCGATCCCCGCATATCGGAATTCGTCCTACAGTCCGACAGCCAGAGCGCCTCAATATACCTCCCCATCATGATCGAAGACCCCACCCGAACTTCTGCATTCGCGGCATCAATCTCCCAGCGCCTATTCGCATACTCATGTTGCACATTCCCCTCTAAAGTACCAGGACAAAAAGTCCTCGAATACGGCCGTAAAGGTCAGAGGATCTTGCCGACTTCCATCGAGTTATTGTCAGATATGGGAATCCTAAAGCACGCCAGAAGTCTTCGCATCAGACTGCAGAAATTCATGACCATCTTCTCCGACTTGCCGAAAGCTCTGATCTGGAGGATCTACGCTCTGGCGGAAGTCTACCACTGGTACCTCGATACAGCTCGGACTCCACCGTCACGAGACGCCATGATCACTGCCCTCACTGGCAAAACCGAAGGCCGGATAACGTGGGATGATATTCATCTCTACGCCCAGATAGAAGCGACTCTCTACTCCCTCCGCATGACACAGCAGATCCTCGCTTTCGTATTGCCATTCAACCCCAGTGACGAAATTGCACCATCAGTCATGCAGACCTTGATAGGCTTGCAGGATGACCTAAATGACCTACCTCTATTGAAGATCCTGATGCCTAGTCGCTGTGAGCTGTCTGCTCAAACGGTAAATGTAGATGTCGATGAGATGTTAAATTCGTTGGCAAATATCATACAAGATGACGTTAGCCAAGAAGGATTGGTGAATGGTATGGACGGTAAGAACGATGAGCGTGCCGATACTAGAAAAAGGAAACGTAAACGGGGAAAGAGGGCAATGTAGCGAATGCAGCAGCGTCCTCAGTGTATGATCAACCATTTAGTACTTGGTGGAAGATAGGTATTGAGAAACGACAACGACTTCTCCCTATGATTTACTACTGCGTCTACTCTCTGTGATTTCTGCTAAACCAATACTACCCATATACCCTCTAATATCCCCTCCACCTTCCTTCCAAACCCCAAACCCCAAACCCCAACCTCCAATCCCCAGACATCTTCAGATTCCCCCATCACCACACCCCTCCTAGCCTTCCATCCCTCTACCCCCCTCAGCTCCTTCATACAACATCAAGTTCGCTTCAAGAACCTGTGCACCCAAATCATAGAATAACCCCACCTTACAGATGATATGTCACAGTCACATTCCTACGTCCATACTTCAATCCTCACTCTTAACAGTTCGTACTTTTGTTACAACATAGGGTGGAGGGTTCTTGATTGGATAGGTTGAAGTTGGTGTTGTTTGCTTTTTTGTGGAGAGATGCTTTCGAAGGACTTGCTCTTGGCTACCTTAAGTATCACATTTTCGATAAATTGATGATTATGGTTCAACCATATGAGGAGACATCCGATCCTTGACGTTCTTTTAGTATCCTCAACCCCTAAGACATAAGAGGAATGAGGTTCTGCATATAGGATAGATCACGAGCATTTAAGGTAGGTCACGCCTTCGTGATATCGCTTCCGTACGTAGCATTCCAAAACTATGCCATTAACGACCCTATAGATCATCTAAGTCAAAAGTAGTTTTTCGAATCCGCGAAAGTCGTTGTGAGATGAGAACTTCCTGGTGCGTTTCAACCACACTTCCTGACATGAATCCCTAATTAGCTTGTCGTATAGTATACTTTATGCGTGTCCGCGATACTAGTTGTTCGTTGTAGGATGCGGGATTCTGATCTGACGGACATGGCTGTAGTAGTGCTGTGTTTTATGTGGCTCGTTGTTTTGATGATGGTGGAAAGGCTTCGAGGAAATGTGATAAGGCTTGTCAGGTGATGAGGGGTAATTAGACTAGCGTTGGAAGGATGTATTTAGGGAGGCACGGAGGGAAATACCCCTATTCTTCCTACTCTTTAGCAACCCCCATAGTAGCAACAATATCAGACGACGACAAGACAAATCATCCCCTTTTCTTCAGGTATCTGATTCTGTCACGCCAAGCTATGAGGCTGGATTAAGTGATGGCGCTAGTTTCGAAGTGCCGGGAGAGGCCACCAATCATTGCATCGTGATCTGGTCTGTCTCTGCAAAGGTCGAGGACGCTAGATCCTTAGCCAAAGGACTTATCGTAAGTGGTTGATACGATATATTCCCATATATTTCATCTGTCTCAGATCTCTGTCAAATGGATTGAGTCTAGATGCAACGTTGTGTTGTTAGTTGGAGATGGTGGTGAACACCGGGGCTATATTTCCAGTTCAATTCTCAGTTTGCGACACTGATCACTTCAGGCATGGAACACCATAGAATCTTTCCTGTTGTTTACGCAAGACACCTTCGTGCATCCGAGTCCTCTGCTATTCCATGATCATCAGCGGCTTCTATACGAGGGTCACCGTTTATATTGTTCGTGTGCCACAACATCGAACCCGAGATGGAGGAACCAACCCTACCTGACCGTCCTAAGATGCGTTTTTTCACCAAAGGGGCAGCCGCAACAAAGAATCTAGAGTACTCTGAAAGTCGTATCCTCGAAGTCAATGGCCACATCCGTTATCGAGATCACAACTTGGGTACTGAGAAAGATTGCGTCATGATGGTAGCGTTGATGGAAGATCTTGATTCGATCAAAGACTCTATCCTTGAACGTTTCCAGCATCTGAGCCCGAAACCAGGTCGTGTCACTTTGAGGCTTCTGTGGTTAGGTGGACCCTTACCACCTTTATTCGATTCACCATCTCATGCTAGCGGGGAGAATTGCAAGAGTCCGAAGTGCAGGACTTTAAAGCCCCCGAATATCGGTCAGTGGTTACGCCATTGGAAGGACGTTGATGGCGGGAACGAACTAAAGTCTAAGAATAGACTTATCGTTGAATTGCACGGTGTAGTCGAGAACGAAAGGAAAGAGGTAGGGGGAGAACCAGCGGCTGATGCAAATGATGCGACGTCCCAAAAGAGATACATGACAAGGCAAAGCTCTATGGGTAGAGCACAGAAAGAGGCAGATTCCCCCTCACAGCCAGTAGTGGTACCTCGCGCTTTGAGATACCCACGTCGGGAGAAACCTACTGCGAATCGAGGAGCGATTTCACAAACGCAGGACAAGAAACACGACAACGCGACGGAGCGAAGGCACTCAAGGAAGCAACCGAACGCTGCTCTTTTCATCAAAGAAGGCGATGTGGTTGGGGGCAAAGCTCCAGCGCTGGGCCCAGACAACAAAGGGCGCGCAATGATGGAGAAGATAGGTTGGAGCGAGGGTATGGGACTGGGTGCTCTTGACAAACAGTGCGATAATCAGTCAATCCCTCAAGTCTTCAAAAACAGCAGGACTGGTCTAGGCGCCAGCAAAATCTGGGACAGCACTCGTCCCGGTCGAGATCTACCACCAGGTAATGACTCCGGGGAAGACAAGGACCCTCGGACGGAAGCTGCAATGCGCGAAGGAGTGGGAAGCATGACATGAAATGATTGTTCTCCGCTAATCAAACATGGAATTAGCAAAGACGGATAAGGAGGACAGCGAAAGATGAGTCTGGCGAGTAACTATTCCATATCAGCCAGAGCGGAGCAACCCAGCAAAATGAGGTTGAGGGCTCAGTAGCAATAGTGGGAGATTTATTCAGCGTTATGCTGTCTGTTCCAAGATGAAACGAAGCGCAGGATGGTAAGCTACGAAGTGGACAAGCTTGACATGCAGAGTGATGCCAAGAATTAGAGTCGAGTTGCTTAGTCAGCGGTCAATCCTATGCCAAGACAAGTGAATTCGTGATGGAAGCGACAACATATCACTTTCCTCTCCGCGTGAGCTCTCGACTGTCACGGGACACGCGCCGTACTCATGATCATCTCAGAGATGCATGTTCAAAGCATCGATGGATTCGAAGATGGAATCAACGCGACGAGAACAATCAGCTCGCCGCACAGCCGCTCCGCCTTCCACATAGCCATAGCTGCCCGATAACCTGCCCCATATGCCAGTTTCATGGGCCCAACGCTTGTATCACCACGTACGTATTGGTGGCTACCGTGCCAGGAAAAGGTTCTCGATCTGGAAGTCTTGAACAAACACAAGCTGTTGGCTGAAGCCCAACATTGCAAAAGATGCTCCTCGTGCATCAGGTTGGCTCCGTCCGGGTGGGAGAAGTGGTACGGTAGGTCCTAGACTATTTGCACATCTGTGTAAAATGCCTGACCACTCCTAGATATACTTTAACATATACTCCGTCGCATGACCGGATACTTCCCTCTCCATCCCATCTCTTCGTCAAAATCAAGAATACATCTGCGATCCCGCTCAGAGCGGCATACCTTCACGGTCCGTACACATTGTATACTGCCTGCTACCCCTCTACCTTCGATCCAAACCACAAGGCTGGGGCATCGTTCAAGGATGGTTGTCCAGAGTTCGAGCCTAACCTCAAGGCCGGAGGAAGCTGGACGAGCCGTCTGGCTGTGCCGGAAGATATACGGGAGACTGCAGGGAAAGCAAACGTGAGGAGGCGGACGGATGGTTCTACACCAAGTTTCTCGTGGATAATGGAGATTTCGTCACAGGTCATATTTTCTACATCTGCAGCTGTACATTTCGAGCTATTGGTGGGGCGCGATGAGAAGTCCGTGGAGCTTGGATTCTCTTCTTTGACAGGGCAAGCCGTCGCTACACCAGGGCAGTTGCAGGATCACCAGCAGAGCAAGAGAAGCAAAATCGGTCACGGTAACGCCCAGCCAAAAGGTGTGTTCTCGCAAGCTGTAAACCTTGTGGTGGACGACACCGAAAGTTTATGGAACAAACCAGCCTTGCCAGAATGGGATGACGAAGGAAAGGACAGAGGCAAAATAAGGGATCATCCAGACCCAGGCGAGCAGGATGTCCTTCCTCCCAGCGAAGATGCAGGCGCACCGAGCAGCAGTAACACAGTTGATAAGGAAATGCCCAAGAAGAAAAGGCGGAGAAGGGTGCATCTTGTTGTGCTTACGCACGGACTACATAGTAATCTAGGCTCTGACATGCTGTATCTAAAGGAGAGCATTGATGCAGCGGCAAAGGAGGCACGCGAGAGCGCTAGGAATAGGAAGGCAGAAGAAAGAAAGGAGAAAAGAACGAAGTCTTCTCCCAGTGTTGAGCAACCAACGAACAATAATACACAGCCAATGCGCGATGGGCCAGACTCGTCGACAGCACCACTTTCGGGCGGCCAAGACGATCTCGATCCAGCAGTAGAGACCGACGAGGACGAGGAGGAAGTGATCGTGCGAGGCTTTGCTAGGAATGTAGTTCGGACGGAGCGAGGCATACAGTATCTTGGCAAGCGACTTGCGAAGTGGATTTTAGCAATGACTTATCCAGATCAGCCTTATAAGCCTGAGAAGAACAAATCGATCCCAAGGAAGCTCTCAAGGGTCTTCACTGGTGACAAGCAGTCAGACTTACAACGAGGGCCTGCCACACATAACCACAGTAGTATCCACCGTCCGGCGAAGGAACCGAACAATCTGGCTTACAAAATCACAAGTATCAGCTTCATTTCGCATTCCTTGGGCGGTCTAACCCAGACGTACGCCATCGCCTATATTCATAAGCACTCCCCAAATTTCTTCAATGAAATCAAGCCTATTAATTTCGTCGCCATGGCTGCGCCTTTCTTGGGCCTCAGCAACGAAAATCCTTTCTACGTCAAGTTTGCTCTCGATTTCGGGCTTGTTGGAAGGACTGGTCAGGATCTTGGACTAAGCTGGAGAGCTCCGACCATGATTCGAAGTGGATGGGGAGCCATGATCGGCGGCATTGGCTCGGATGCGGCCAAACGAGCACACGCGCAGCCAGATCCTAGATCGAAGCCGCTGTTGAGGATTCTACCGACGGGTCACACGCACCATGTCTTGAAGCTATTCAGGAACAGGACGGTCTACTCGAATGTAGTCAATGACGGCATCGTACCCCTCCGAACCTCATGTCTCCTCTTCCTTGATTGGAGTGGATTGGAGCGAGTGGAGAAAGCAAGGAGGGAAAATGGTGTGATTGGTACCATGGCTGGTTGGGGCTGGTCAGAGATTAATGGTGTCAACAAATCAACCAACCGACATAATAGCGCTGAGCAGGACAGCGAAGTTTGGTCGCATTCAGATGTGAGCGGTGAGGAGGGGCGAGTAGAAGTACCCCAGCCAGACGCGAACGCTGTGAGGGATGACACTACCGCCGAAGGAAATGAAAGCCGGAAAGAGAAGCCCGATTCCAGCGGCCAAGGTACATCATTCGAAAACGAGGTTTACGAGGCTCCCAAAGCCAAGGATGCCTCCCCTCAGCAACCTGCGAACCCTTTGATAGGCTTACTGTCTTTTCTGAGACCTAGCCAAACTAAGCAGCCAAAGAGCCCCCATTACTCGCCGAAGCATACCAAAATATACAAAAGAAGCCAGACCACTAAAGGAGAAGCAGAGGATGGTACGAGCATGTCTTCTGAAGGTTCTTCCAGGGGTACATCACCTGGAAGACGACCAGGTGCTGTGCGGGGAGACTCGATCCTGGACGATCCTAACAATGTGTTTGCCCCTCCCAAGACGACGATTTTCGAAGCCGCTGGAGACGTGCTGAATCCTCCTTTGCCGACAAGGGAATTCCTTATCAACCCCCAGGGCCGACCACGGACTATCTTTCATGATCGCGTGTACCATCCCGAAGACATACCACCTCCACCGACGAAGAAACGAAGGCCTAGCTTGAAGAGAAGCTTTTCCAGCGAATCGCGAAATGGTCCTTCTCGAGTCAACACCATCTATGACGGCCAAAGTACTGACACCCCTGACATGGGCGGCATGAAGGTCGAAGAGAAGATCGCCAGAGCTTACCATCATGATATATCATGGCGGAAGGTACTTGTCCGACTCGAACCGGATGCGCACAACAACATGGTTGTACGACGCATGTTCTCCAACGCTTACGGCTGGCCTGTCATCAAGCATCTAGTCGACACACATTTCGCCGACACGTACGCCGCTACCACCGCCGACGTCGACGAAACCAATGAGGAACGTGCGAAGCCAATGTCACAAAACGTAGGCGAGCACGGCGAAGAAGTCGACACAAGCTCACGACAAGAGATCAAGCGCACCGATAGCGAGCTGAAAGAAGTTAATGATAGCGTGTCCCAGCTCACAAACACGGAAGGTAGCAGCATGAGCAGCACTACCAATCGACCACATGCGATAAGGAAAGACTCCGCGCAGTGGGAAGATTCCATGTTCGACATCACAGACGACGACGAAGACATGGACCCTGCGGATCTGCGCGACAGAGGCCATATCACCATCCCCGAAACCCATACCGACCATAACCACCCCTCAGCCGCACCCACCAGTCCCGAAACCGGTACTTCAGACGCCGAAATCGCCTCCTTCCTTACCCGCTCCCCAGACCCCGCCAGTCCGGAGAAAGATGACACTCGGAAATTCTCACCCGGCGGTACCACGGCCGTAGGGTTGGGTAAGTCGGTGGAAGAGAGTTTGAGGAGTGCGGGTAGGGTTAGGAGGCGGGCTACCGAGGGTGAAGATGCAACTGGAAGTGGAGGCGGAGACCTAGCGGACGATGTTATGAGGGTACGGATCGAGGACGGTCAATAGTTTTAGTGGGTAGGTGTGTATGTATGCTGCATTCGTACGTACGAGCGAGCGAGCATCGTAGCATATCATATCATATCATTAAGCAAATATTCTTTTTGAGATGAGATGATTCACATCAGCCTATGTATGAATGGAAACGCCACCCCAATCCCAATCCCAGCGCTAGAACCATCTATGGCGGTCAACAGTACCGTATCCATCCACAAACCCCCGTAGAACCGCCTCTTTCACAAAAAACCCCCTATCTCCGCATCTCTCCCTCCTCGAACCCTTGCTCCTCCATCCTCTCTTCCCCAAGACACCGAACGCCTCGGTGATGAATCACCAAATCATCGTTGGGAGAGCAGATGAGATGAGATGAGATGAGATGGGAGGCGTAAAAGTGATGCTCGGTGATTGATAAGGGGTTCTGGAGGGGGAAATGGAGGGGGGGAATGGATGCAGTATGTAAGGGGAGGGGAATTAATGGACCTATACCCGCCTGCGGAGCCATCGATAGCCACTGGCTGTACAACCGCAATCAAGCGTTTTGGGCATCCAATGACGGGAAAACTTCACATCCTTGTGCGTCGCTTTGCAGAGCGATCAAGACATGGAGAAGATGGAGTGAGGGTGCGTGCGTGAGGAGTCTCAAGGCGAGCTTGCTAGATGGTGCATCTGCGGGCGGGCTTAAAGGCGCCGTACTCAATGTTCTTTGACCGGCGCAGCCTCGCTCTTTACGGTAATACGGTCATGAAGTGAGCTCATGGGATGTTGACCGGGGCCACCAATTGAGGCGCTGTCATGTCTGATGTGTGGTTTGCGCAGTGTGGTTTGGAGACCGACGTGGCACTATATTGTTGGTACTGTTTGTGGGTCGCGATCAAGGAGAAGCTTGATGTCGCAATTTGGGGAGGCCATGAAGGGAGAATTTCTCGGCTCATGTCGCGTTCATTGATAGATGGTTGGTTGAGGAGGGGTTCCGTGTTGACGTGTCCGTGCATGGTATGCCGCGCAACGCCAGAACCATCTCTTCGTCGCTAGTCTTGAATACGAAGTAGATATATTGAGAACTCATTTCGAACCTTAGTATGGATAGTGGCTTCATGAGGAGATGTAGGTAATTGCAACCTTGACGGGCGAGCCTTCCGCGCAGAAGGGCCCTGACATCCTCGGGGCTATTCTATGTAAGGCTCGGAATTCTGAACAGTTCAACGATAACTATTACGCACAGCGTCGATACACCAAGTAGCCCTTGCTTTCTGTGTCCCGACTCCCTTCAATTCTCTCAGTGATCTGGAAAGGAAGTGTATTCGCTCAAGGCGATGCCCTCGATCCGGCCAACGTTCTCTGCGATAGGTCGTCCGTCCAGCCCGGTCTGCGTCTGCTTCTGGGCTATATCTCGAAGCACGGCGGGGTCAAAATACAACGGATCATGACTCTTTCCAATTACTGGAATCATCTTCGCAATCAAACCCCGACTGAATGCATAATGTGCTGTGACGATGACATGGGCGGAGAAGCGTCGCTCTTCCCTCATATTGACGACAAGAGCCATCTTCATCTCTCTCGGCATGCCCGATTTTAAAACATCGTCTTCCTCGACGGTCCAGGTAATCCGGTTCTGTGCTCGTCGACCCGAAGTTACACCGTGCACGACCAGTCGCCCTTCTCGAGGCCTGCTACCATCCATTGAGAAGGTGGTACCGATTGTGGGACCATTGGGAATGGAAGACAATTGGGCATTGACCTCGTTATGGTAGGAAACGGTGCCAGTAGATACAGCTCCTTGGTATTCTATGGGATGATGTCGGACAACGCTAGGATTGGGTATGCTGGGCGCAGTGAGATCGCTTGGAGCGTCGTCAAAGGTGACCCCGATAGTCGCCATCTGTATCCGCTTGAGAAAGCCATGAGACAGTCTCTGGAAGGAGAACTTGAAGCAGAGCAGGAACACGAGCTGACCGTTGAATGTACCAATGCGGATAGGACGCTCGAGCTCGGCTTGGAAACGGGTGCTGCGAACTTCTTCGGCGATGATCTCGCGAGGTATAGACTCTTCTTCGGCTGTGTTTGTGGTGCGTGAGCTCAGGAAGGAATTGGTCGAAGTATCGGCAGAAAGATCGATGTCGAAGGGAATGCACCAGGAGAGGTCATGAGTAGTGGTGTTGGTCGAGCTGTCTTGGGATGTCGTCATGCTTCGTTCAAGCAGCCAGGTAAGGCGCAGTCTGACTTGTAGCAGATTCAAGACGCTTCTGTTTTGACTAGAGTAACAGCAACCCTTTGAAGAAGGCAGCAAGGGTAATGAGGGTTTCCGAATGACACTGGTTCGACAAGTCCGGAAGGGTTTCGAAGGGGCTGCCAGCGTTGTCACGCTAGTTCTACAGGCCCACTGAAGCTCGACTCAGGACTCAGAAAATGTTGGCGACATTCGATAGGCACACTCCGTATAGTACTACATACCCTTTCAGACTCATATTGAAGGTCCGAGCATGGAATTATACCTAGTTGGGTTTAGCACATATATGCGGTGTGATAGCATGCATCGCCCACTTACTGTTGCATATACAGTACGTAACTCTGCCGTTCTGCATCTCATAAGTATTTCATCAGTGTCTTCACAGCACGGAATGTCAAGACAAACATGTGGGTATACCGATCATCGTGCTTAACGTAGCTCGGAGGAGCGTTGTAATACCGTAAGCGTAAGGCATAATGCAGCCTTACTACGGCCTCAACACTTCGCTGTACCACTCTGTTGATACCACTGCGATCCGGCACCTCGAGCGGGCTATTGTGCTGACGGAACAAGGTGCCTATACAGAGGCACAATGCATCTTCGACGATGCTCTCGCCTCACAGAGACTCATACCTGTTGTTGTCCTTGCGAGAGCAGAATTGGCCCTCAAGCAATATAAAGCAGGCCTCCTCTACAGGTTACTTGATGAGGCCTTGGCAAAAGGATCGGAGTGTCTCCAGGATGGGGCCCTTGACATGGCCGAGTACCGGTTGATGGCCCTGTTGCGTGCCTTCGGCGCAATTCTTCACAAAGGAATCATAGGACCTGCATTGGATGAAGTACGTCGAGCTCAAGGATGGCTTCAGGATTACCCACTGAGCGAGTATACAGATATAGGTTGGTGGGCAAATTACAAAGACTTCAGTTCTACTGCTTACTAATACTGAAGGTTAATTTTGTGAGAAGATATGTTCTGCTGGTGCTGAACGTCACTCTGGAGTCGAATTACGTTGGAGGCGAGGCTGCCATGATCCCGAAACCAACAAACGAGCAGGTTGAATGGCAAGGTCTGACAGACTTACGTGTGTCTCTGCTAGAACGAGGAATGCTCAACGAAGCTCTTGCGTTGTTCAAAGTCGAGCGCAGCCGTCTCCCGCCAATTGAGCGAGCTGACGCTGCCCTCTCGGTTTTGGACCATGTCAAAACGTGTACCTCATTACCAGAGGACAGAGCCATCTGGGCTCAAGCTGAATTAACCATCTATTTAGCGCAAGGGTTCTTTGAGAAACGAGCGGCAGAGAAGGGAAGAGCTGAATTTCGAAGGGCAGAGGAGCTGTTGGACGTCTGGGTCACCCTTACTGGACATCCAAGCAAGGACCGCCTGTCCTTATACCTTAATATCCAGCTCCTACAATTACAATACAATGCTCATGAAGATCCTGTCATGTACTTCGACGAGAGTGTGAAACTTCTAGAGGTCATGAAAGCTTGTCATCATACCTCTACGTCTGTATGCTATGGTCATGCGATAGCAGCAGCGAATGCGCTCGACATGTCTGGAATCTCCGATCCCTACAGGTCTTTCTTTTTTAGCCTGCACCTAGAACGCGAACATTTTCAGGAATATGTCTTGGAAGATATCTGCACATTGTTGTCTGATCATGGAACGAAGTTCATGGATTCGGTCAACAATGTGGCCGATGTTCGAAAGGCACTGGAGTGGTTGGACGGGTTCGCAGAAAAGTACGAAGACTTCGATCTGCCTAGTGGGGTTAGCAATATCAATCATTGGCGTAAGTTGGCCTATAAACGACTTGGTGATCGTGAACGAGAAGCGCAGGCGGATGCAGAAGAAGAAAGAGTAAAGTCTTCTATTCCGACGACCATCGGGCGTTTGGTTGGTGTACGACAGCCTAAATCTGCCCCCACAAACCTTTCATCGAAGTTTGAATCCAAAGCTGAATCGGACTTTCCGCTGGATCTGGCAGAAGATAATTTTTACACGGAATGGTATGACGTAGCTGGCAATTCGGATGCGAAAAAAGTAACAGCGATGCGTGTTTTCCTCCGATGGATGTTAGTTGATATCAAAACGGAAAGAGTCAGCGAGCAAGAGGTGCTGAGCATACTAGGTGACATTGAAGGTGGTAAGAACGTGGATGTGATAGATAAGCTCGTTTCGTTGTCCCCCGACGATGTCTTCGCCCTCCTGTATCTGCAACGTAGGGACTCTCAATCAGTACCCATCGATGCAGACGTATGGAAGACGCGGGCTGTTGCGCTCGATTTATGGCTTTCACGTTCGGCCGAAACACCCTTTAACGGACGACAACACTTACGGCTGGTCCTACAGGAGATCCGCAAAGACAGCGTGTGCAAATCCCGTGTGCTCTTGAATATAAAGCTCCTTGAGATCGAGAGGTGCCTTGCGATGGTTGATGAAATGCCGCCTCGAGTGAATGAATGTGTCGAGAGACAGACTCCTGGGTGGCAGGGCAGTATTGCCGATCAATGTATGCAATACGTGACCCAATCTGAGGACTTCGATTCCTTCGAGGTTGGATCGGCTCTCGATCGGGGCTTAGACGAGTGTCGGCTGTCGATTCGCGGTTATAAGGCTCAAGGAGAAGTGTTATGTCTAGCAATGAGGCGGCGGATGGTGGCCGAGCTCTGCGTGTTAAAGATTCATTGGATGTTGCGGCGACCAGAGAGGAATGTACTAGATTCAGGCTTGGCTTCATTACAAAACGAAGGTCTTCGATGCTTGGAAGAAGCGGATACATTCTTCACACTCAGCCGCGAAGAATCTACGTGGTCCAGCGACTTTGAAGGCTTGGAGGACCGTGAGCGGGCAACTCTTCTCCAGAATAGCTGGAGACTCCCGCAAATAGCTGTACAACTTCTCAATTCTGGCAAGGAGCAACCGAATGACGACATCAGGGAACAGATCTGGAAGTGGGTACAGCGCTCGAAAGCCAGATCTCTTGCAATGACAACGGGTATCGGTGGGATCATCCCATCTGCTCTGCTCCGTCAAATTATGTTGTCGGATATATGTCGCCCTTTGTACGAAGGGATGATCTCGCTACAAGAGAAGATACAAGCGGCCCCATTACGGGAGAGGTTTGCTCTACGGCAGGAGCTGGACTTGCACAAGTTGAGCATGAGGAAGGAGAAGCTACTGAGGGAATTCCTTGACCTTAAAGATGGTAAACCGTTGAACTCTTCTGACATTGACAGGATATCTGTAATGACCAATACGCCGTTCGTCTTTGTCGACTGGTTCCACGTCTCTGGCATCCTGGATGATGGCGAATTTCTCCTGCTTACCAAAAGATCGGGATCGACTGCTACCGTCACCGCAGTCGGAACAACACCTCAACAGGCAGCGAAATGGGTCGATTTATACCTTGACCGTCCATCCTCCCGGCTATGCACAAAGCTGACCAGTGACATCTCTGGCCTGGTGCAACCTCTTACGAACTTAACCCAGCCAGGGGAGATAATGATATTCTGCCCAACAGCGCTACTCCACCGTATACCGCTTCATTCGATTGAAGTAATTGCTGATGAATCTCTTGGCTGGGAGCCTTTTATCTACAGGAATCCCGTACTTTTCATTCATAGTCATTCTCTGCTTCGCGTATGTCACTGGAACTCGCAATTCTCTGCTGAGACGATGGCGCCACTGAGCCCCTTGCTTATGAACGGGATTCCGGACAGGGAAGGAAACGAGGCTTTTGGCCACGGTCGCGACTCGGTCAAGATGCTCGCCGCACAGTTGGGCGCCATGGCTTGGCTGAATGAGCAAGCGACCAAATCTACATTCGTCGAGCATGCGCCCAATTCGAGACTTATCCACGTGCATAGCCATGTTTGTTGGGATGCGGCCGATCCTCGAGCGCATCACATCAATTTCTCGGACAGCGATACGGTAGGTGAGAGTGGTAAGCTAACAACACGCGAGCTGTTTGCGCTCCCTCTTTCAAAGGGCTGCCATGTCAGCCTCGTAGCATGTTCAGGAGGGCGTGCCAGAGTGGGCTCAGGCGACGAAGTCATGGGGCTCATCCCAGCTCTGCTACACTCTGGAGCCTCTTCGACAGTTTCTACGCTTTGGAATATCCCCGACCAGATTGGCGCGAACTTTACCGGAGCCTTCTACCGATCGTTTCTCAAGGAGAGCAGAACTGTGCCCGCTGGTGGTTTTATCAACATTGCCAGGATTTTTCAGAGCGCCGTAATAGAATTGGATAAGGATGAGAAGGATATCATGCTTCATTGGACGAGCTTTCTACTGCACGGTTTCTGGTCTTTCTTTATGCCTGATAAGGATGCAAAGCCTCTTGCTTGATCAGATTGTCGAACAGATGAAAGCACCACCTGGCTCTAACTGTGGCTCCATGACCTCCAAAGCCAGTCGTGTCACTTGTCGCGCCCTCGCGTTCTCTTAGGGTGCGATCCAGCGTATCACGTCTCTCGCTACAACTTCCCCTGTACCTTACATATTTTCGTCGGCGGAATTCCTCGTATGTCCGTATCATTACCGATTGTCGTCCGCGGCACAGCATTGTTGAGTGCAAAGGAAGGAACAGCAGCAGATACGCAATCAGGCGTGCTCCCCTTCGAGGACGTGCCCTAATGGTCTCTTGCCTGCCGCCTAACCACTCGTCGATATTCTCCTCCGGTGCAAGCACGACACCCGCAGCCTGGTGAGTCTGAATTGAGTCTCTGCTGAATATGCCAAGCACTCTGTGACTAGGGAACATTGACCTCAAGCGGTTTACGGTATTAGACCAAGCGACTGAGAGAATTTGCGGGCAAGGACGGGCCCGAACCTGACGGAGAGGGAACAGGTGGGTTTCGAGACAGCGGTTATGTGTTTGCCAACACCATAACGAGTGGCTAGGTTTCACGAAACCTACTAGCCAAGGTGTTAACATATACACGTAAGGAACGGCGTACGCAAGCCATCTGTAAAGGCAGCCTCGATGATACAGGCCTGAGGCGGCTGTCGGGGAATGTAGTTGTGGTTGCCCCCACCAGGACGGCTATGTCAAGCCAGTCATCTGCACCTAATACTACCTTTGCCACGTTTGCGAATGACAATTCTGCCGAGTATGCACGGTCGAGCGTGGATGCCGAAGATAACGACGGTGATACTCAGTTGGTAGGCAATGCTCTCATTGATTGAGCGCTTTTTCGGACGCGAGTTCGGCGGAGTCAAAGCCAAGCACAATGGCGTGATACACCTTCTTTTCCATTCGAGCGTATATAGATAGAATTCTTGGTTCCGAGGATTTTGGAGCTGACAATGGGAATTAGCGACGAATGGTGGAAGAGTGGGGATATCAGAGATAGGAAAAAGAGTGCAAGCTAGAACGTGAGTGGTATTTTCTCTAAATCATAGGACAAAGTTCAGGCATACCAAGGAGGTTGGATGATATGGATGTGATAGATGAAGCAGTCAAGGGTTCAAAGGAAGCGGTGAAGATGACTCACTTTAATTTTCTATGTAGGTCTCGTTCTTTATGTTTACTCTACAACGAACGCTTGCGCATTCTCAAGTTGGGGCACAAGCACCCCCAAGGCATTAGTCGGAGAGGACAAGAAAATGGAGATGTAGGTCGCCTCATCCCACCCTTCTCCGTATCAAGGCTCCACGCTGCCAAACGACGATCAGTAGAAATTTGTAAGATTAAGAAGCACCACGATCGATCATCACCTCAACATCAGCGCCGCACCTCACGAGGACATAGTGAAAAACCTGCCAAGGAATACGTCGCCAGGACAACACGTTGGGATAGATCTGTGCGGTACAAATAGAGTTCGATGCAGCCTGCGAGCTGTTGGACGAGGAGCACCCTTTACTACCAACCGATTCCCCTCACGACGACAACGCCTACACCCTCGATCGCATTGGCGATAACAACATCGTCATCGCATGCCTTCCAAAAGGGAGGTACGATATCGGCTCCACCGCCAGCGTAGCTAGAGACATGCTGCGCAGCTTCGAGTCCATCCGGATCGAATTGATGGTCGACATCGGAGATGAGGCACCCAGCGGCAAGCACAATATCAGACTTGGGGATGTCGTGATCGGCTATCCTGTCGAGAAGGAGGGTGATGTGCATCCCTACAACTTTGCCAAGGCGGTTCAAGACCGAGAATTCGAGCGAACGGGTTCCGTGAACTTGCCACCAACGGTCCTCTTGACCGCGTTAACCAAGCTGAGCACAGATCACGAGAGGACGGGCAGTCATATCGCCGAGTCGGTTCGATTGATGATGACCAACAATCCAAGATTGCGAAGGAATTACCAACACCTGGGCGCAGAACACGACAGGCTATACGAATCTAGCTATACTCACCGTAGAGATGATGATGGGTGTGAGATCGGTTGTGATAGTACATCCCCGCCGCTACTCCGACGAACACGGTGTAAGCTTGATCCGGACGAGCCGGTGGTGCATTATGGCCTTATTGCATCAGCGGACAAACTGATGAAAGACGCAATTGCTCAAGATCGGGTGATCGAAGAGCGTGATCTCTTATGTTTTGAGATGGAAGCGGCAGGGCTTATGAATGACTTCCCGTGCGTTGTGATTCGAGGCATTTGCGATTACTCGGATTCACATGAAAACGATGCATGGCAAGAGCACGGCCTAATAAGGACTTGATCGATGTAATATAATTGCCCGTTACACTTACCTACCTCCCCTTCTTCTCACTTCTTTCCAGGGGCTGGCTTATAGTGTAACCTTCGTCTTCCATGAACACAACTGCCTTATATCCTGCCATAACTACTGCATATGCTGAGTCTAGCGTTTGCTAGATCTGCGGAAGGCCTTCGACGCCATGTAGATGATCTCTCCCCTTCGTGCTATCAAGTACCACATGCATCTTCTGCCTTGGCGATGCTGAAATGGCATCCGAAATAGAGAGTGCATCTTCATTACGCATCGACAGCCTCCAAAGGCACGTTGACGAAGTACGTTCGTACCGCTTATATGCCTTCACCGTGCACAATATTTTCCTGTCGAAGTGACTGTGCATCGCTTGCTTGTATGGGGAAAGGTGCAGTGACTTGTGATACTATCGTCATTGCAGGAAATTTGGAGCAGATAGTGGTTGGTTGGTTGCTTAGTTGGTTGCTTAATCCTTTAAGATCCTAAGAGCATATCCTTCCATAAGATCGCTCGACTGCAGAATGCACCTAGCCCCTGGCATAGCCTCAAAAAGGCCGCTATTCTATGAAAGATATGCGGTTTCACTGGGACCGGTACCAAGATGGTGATTGCATGGCGATGGGACACAGGCCCGGCTCAACATCGCCAGTGCATTTGCGTAACAATGAGGCTATTGCGTCCGAGTCCACGTCAGCTGTTTATTAGACAGTGCGATGGAGCCTGTTTGCGCCATCCGCTGTCGTACTAACCAAGAATCAGGGCGCACAGGAGAAAAACCTTCTCAGCCTAAGCGGCGCCCCATTTGAGAGGGCCCACGCCAGGAGTTTCTATACCTGCGCCGCCCCATTTTAGAGGGCCCCGTCTCCCACGCCAGGAGTTTCTGTACCTGCGCCGCCCTAGTAACTTATCACGCAGGGCCGTATACAGGACTAAGACTAAGCTGAAATGCTTTTATTAATAAGCCTTATAATAAATAAACCTAAACTTATTTAAGTAAATAGTATAATCCTTTATATATCCTATTATTATTAATACTACTTACTTTTAAATACTTAATACTCTAGAAATAATAAAACTAGGTATAGTAATTTAAGATATATATTAAAATAGAATATTTTACTTATAGAATTATATATACTTATAGTAAGAATATAGATTATAAATATTTATAAATTACTTATTTATAATAATATCTACTAATATATTAAATATTAGATTATATAAGGTTTAATATCTATTATAATACTAGATATATAATACTATTAGAATTATCTTATATTTATATCTAGTATTAATATATTTTCTATCTTAAGTAATATAAGATAAAAGTAATAATAAAAGCTTCTTATATCTTTATCTTTTATATAATAAATTAAATAAGTATTATTAAAAGTATATTATTAAATAAAGCTTTAATCTTCTTACTATAATAGAATATCTCTAATTTTAAACTTAAGCTTATTACACCTTATCTATTAGTTAATAAGTCCCCTAGATTCCTTTCCTAGACTAGCGTAAATATTAAAAGCCTAATAATTCTTTCTATTCTACCTACTTATATACTAATACTTTATAATATTTTCTATTTAAATAAAATTATATAACTTACTTTTAACTATCTAATACTTTAAAAATAACTAGAATTAATATAATAATTTAAAATATATATTAGAATAAATAGATTTACCTATTAATATTAGTTTAACTATCTAATATCTTAGTATATTTCTACTACCTAACTAATTTTTCTTTCTACCTTATTTTTATTATTTAATACCTTATTATAAATATTATTCCTCCCCCTTATAATCTACGCCTTATAAGCTATACTAATTATCTTTAAAGTATATATTACCGCTCTTCTATAAATAGAAGGAGTAGCTAATAGCTTTAACTACTTATATTAGCCCGATATATATATCTTAGTCTATAAGAATTAATAATAATATAACCTAATATAATATACCCTAGGTAAGTTAATAATATAGAACTATTATATTAATTCTTCCTAACTAGAGCCTAGCTTATAATCTTGTTAATTAGAGCCTAAGGACGTATAATACCTAAGATATAATATAATATAGACCTATTTAAGAAATAGCTAATATACTATCCTTATTACCTATATATTAAAGAGATTATAACTCTAGAGGTCTAAATACTATTAGCCCTAAGACGGCTTAATAATTATTTAACTAAATAACTATTTTTAAGGCTAAAGTAGTAAAGTCCTAATATAATACTATTAGTACGGCCTTATAAAGGGGAAGAGGCCTAGTAAATCTATTAAGGCTTATTATAAGGTGTAGTATAACCCCTTCTATATATATACCTCTAATAGGAGTTATAATAGTAGTAATAGTAATAAATTAAGACTATAAGAGAGTAAAATATAATAAACCCCTAATATTTACTAGCCCTCTAATAGATATCTATTTATAGATTATTAATTATAGTAACTTCTTTAACTTATAAATTATTAAGGGCTCTAATACTTAAGTATTTATAATATATACCTACCTTAGACTTAAAATTAAAATAAGGATATAACTTATAAGGCTATTAAGTCTCTAAGAAACCTTTAAGGACTAAGATAAACTATAAATATAACTATTAGAGAATTACTCTATTAAGGATATTAAATTAGATATAAAGTTAAAAATAAACTATATATATATAGGAAATAGGAAGTTAATATAAATTTTTATTAATAGATTTAAAACCCTAGTAATAGATTTATTATAAAATAATTTAATAATTTATTATACCTTTAAGAAAAAGCTATTAGCTAAAATCCTAGATTATATCTATTAGTTATAATTACGGGCTGGAAAGATATAGGATATTCTACGGGATATCCCACGTGGGATGGTATAGGACCGTGAGATAGGATAGGTAAATTAGGTCTTGATACCATATCTTTATAACGGTATAGGACGGGAATAGGATGGGTTTTTTTAGTGGGATGGGATTTTCGTGGGACTACTTTATAGGATAGGATATTTATAGGATATCTTATAATTAGTAAGTATATAACGTAGTATTTTCTAAAAAAAAATCAAAAAATCTTCTCTATCTAGAAAGTTATAACTAGAAAGATGACTAGAAAGCTAATATTTACCTTTCTAGTTAGCTTTCTAGTTATAGTATTCTATATAGTAATAATTCTATAATATTTTTAAAAAATGTTATATTATTTACTTACTAATAGTAGGATTTTTTTAAAATATTCTAGAATTATTACTATATAGAATACTATAACTAGAAAGCTAACTAGAAAGATAAATATTAGCTTTCTAGTCATCTTTCTAGTTATAACTTTCTAGATAGAGAAGATTTTAAAAATATTTTTTTTAGAAAATACTACGTTATATGCTTACTAATTATAGGATATCCTATAAATATCCCATCCTATAAAGTAGTCCTACGAAAATCCTATCCCGTAGGATTATCCCACGAAAACCTATACTATCCTAGAACGGGATAGGACTAGGATAGCTAATCCTATACTATAGTATAGTATAGTAGGCGAGACTAATATCTTATACTATCTCATATCTTTCCGGCTAGTAGTTATAATAGTAACTACTAGATATATTTATAGGATTTAAGATTATAGTATAATAAGTTAAAAATTATATTAGAGTTAAGAAGTAGATTCTAGAAGACTATAAGGAGGTAGAATAGGGTTAATAAAAAAGGGTATAATTTACTAATAACTATCCTAATAAGGAAGGCGGAGGATACTCTCCCTTATATAATAAATTAAATAATATAAACTTTAAACTATTAAGGTTAAATAGTAAGAAGAGGGCTAATATCTATAATAATTATTAGAAGGCTTAAAGAGATTAAGGGGTATATATATATTATAAGTAGAAGAAATATTAGGTTAAAGATTATACTAATAGACCTATTAACTACCCCTATCTAAAAAATAATTACTTATAATATCTAAAATAGTATTACGAGTTATACTAGTCTTAGAGGAGTACCTTATAACCTAGGAATTACTCCCTTTAAGGTAGGCGAGGCGTAACTTAGAGTATTAATTATAAAAGCTATAATATACCCTTAAAAAGGAGTTCTTATACCTTACCTTATTAAATATATTTAATAAGGTCTATAATAAAGACTATATCTTAATACTTATATAGGTATAGAAAATCTATTCTAACTTATATTATTAATATATAAAATTAACTTTATAAGCTTTAATTAATTATAAAGTTATAGCGAATTTTATTAATTAAGATTAAGTTTAAATATTAGGCCTTACACCCCTAAATACTAAGGTAGCTAGAGTAGTTAATATAAATAAAAGGATAATTAGTCATACCTTATTATAAGTACTATTTTATATTAAAATTAGTACTTTAAGTAGATACTACTCTTATTATACTTTTAGAGCTATTCCTATATAAAGTTATTAGATAATTCTAGGCCTATTATAACTTTAATAAATTAATCCTATTATAAAATAGATTAAGGGAAAGGTTAGTATATCTAATAATATTAGAGTATTAGATTAAATAGACTTTAATAATAAGGTAGAGGGAGAGACTATTTATACCTATTACTTTATAACTAAGGAAGCTAACTAATTATACCTAAGGGTCCTACTAATAAGGTACTTAAAATACTTAGATATTTTTAATAAGGAGGTAGGAAGTAAGTTACTACCCTATTATAATAAACTTAATTATACTATTAACCTTTAGCTAGGAATTATACTACCTTTTAACCTACTTTATAACCTATTAGAGACTAAGTTAGGTATCTTAAAGGCGTATATTAAATAAAATCTTAAATTAGGCTTTATTAAATACTTAAAATTAATAGTTAAGGTATTAATCCTATTTATAAAGAAAAAGGACGGAGGCTTATACCTTTATATAAATTACTAAGGCCTTAATATAATAATAGTAAGAGATTAATATCTAATCCCTTTAATCTTAAATATTCTAGACTAATTAAGGAGAGTTAAAATATATATAAAAATTAACTTATAAGGAGCTTATAACTTAATTTAAGTAAAAGAAGGTAATAAATAGAAAATAGCTTTTTATACTTATTATAAGCTATTTAAATATTATATTATACCTTTTAAACTAACTAACGCCCCCTTAATATTCTAATTATATATTAATAAGGTGCTATTATACCTTATAAATATTATAATTATTATATACCTTAATAATATCCTTATCTACTCTAATAACCCTACTAATTATAACTATTATATTAAGGAGGTTTTAATAGCGCTAAGAAAGTATAGTCTATTTATTAGGCTAGAAAAATATAAATTTAATATTAATACTATAAAATTCTTAGGGTTTATTATTAACTCTAAGGGTATTATAATAGACCTTATATAAGTCTTAACTATTATAAATTAGCTTACTCTTATAATTATAAAGTAAGTCTAATCCTTCTTAGGATTTTATAACTTCTATTATTAATTTATTAAGGAATATAATTAAATTATAAGGGAACTAATAGAGCTAATAAAGTTAATAGTTACTTTTTAGTAGTTATAATAGGTTAAATTAGTATTTAAAGAGCTTAAAGAGATATTAATTAAGGTACTACTATTAATATATTATAATCCTAACCTACCTTTATAAATAGAAATAGATGTAAGTATATATATACTATTAGGGGTATATTCTTAAAGGAAAGATAATACTTATATCTATCTAATTATATTTTATAACTATAAATTTAACCTAGATAAAATAAATTATAATACCCTAAATTAAGAATTATTAGCTATTATTATATCCTTTTAAGTATAATAGAAATACTTTAAAGGAGCCTAATATTATATTATAATTATTATAGACTATTATAACCTTAAATTATTCCTTACTACTAAGATACTAAGTTAATATTAGGCCTATTAGGCGGAGTTTCTCTTACCGTTTAACTTTAAAATCTAATACTAGCCTAGGAAGAAGAACCCTACTAATATACCTTTATAAAAGGCTAATTATAATAAGCTTAATACTACTTATATTATAATCCCTTTCTTTAAGTTAGTACTTATAATTATTAAGGAAGGGTAAGATACGGCCTACTAAATAATAATAGACCTAGAATTAGTAGAATAAGAAGATAACTAGACTAAGAAGCTCTTATAAACTATCCTTAGAGAAATCATAGAAAAACTTAAGACTAATATTAGTATCAGGTACTATAGCTAATAAGTTAAATAGTTAAAAGATATCTAGCTATCTAGAAAGTATAAGAATAGCTAAGTATAATACTAGAGAATAATCCTTAGTAGAAGCCTCCTATAGAGTATATTATAATAATATACTAGGAATAAAAGAAGACGTTAACGTCCTTATTAATAAATAGGTAGAAGGTAATAATTAGTAGTAAGTAAGGTAAGAAAGTAATTATATTACCGCCTCCTTATATTTATTAACTAGTCCTCCTACGTTTTATAATTCTTTTATAATTATCTATTAGTTATAATAGGATATATAACCCTTCTACCTTACTAGATACTTAATTACTAGCTTATAACCCTTCCTAATAAGGCGCTTATCAATTAACTATTGTATTTTAAAGGATTTAGTATTATTAGTATTACTATCTATAAATATAAACGGGGGTTCCTTAGACTAAGGGTAAGAGAATGGGTTATTATCTAGGTATAGTTCTAACTAGGTAATAGTAAAAACGTTATAGATCTATTAGTAAATAAGTATAACTAAGTAGTAGGCTAGGTAGCTAATATATTTAATAATTTTAAAGGGACTAGTAAACTATTAGCTATATTTTTTTACTAATAGTAGATAGGATAGAATACCTGCGGTATAAGCGGAGTTTTATACTATCTCTTATATAGAAGAACTACGGCTAATAACTATAATTATAATAAAATTTAGAGTATATCTAGGTAAAAGCTATTATATTAGATACCTAGAGGCGTATTATATCCCTAGGAATTACCTGCCTATTATAGGTACCTAGATCTAATAGTTAATTTAAGGAAAACTTATAAGTAACCTTATTTAGGGATTAACTACTTAGGCTAGAAAGCGAGTTATTATAACTTACCTAGATAGCTAGAATAGTAATAGGCTAGGAAGATATATTTTCTAGAGTGGATATCTAGAATTATAAGGTAATTTCTATAGTTTAATTAGTACGCTTACTAGAACTACTAGCCGGAAAGATATAAGATATCCTACGGGATATCCCACGTGGGATAGTATAAGACCGTAGGATAGGATAGGTAAACTAGGTCCTAATCCTATATCTTTATAAAGATATAAGACGGGAATAAGATAGGATTTTTTAATAGGATAGGATTTTTATAAGACCTCTTTATAAGATAGGATATCTTATAAGATATCTTATAATTACTAAGAGGAGCTTAATATTTATAAAGAGGAATATAAAAGGTTATATTAAGTAAATATAATAACTAGAATAATAATTATAAACTTTTTTTAAAGTTAATATTTTATTCTAGTTTATAAGAGCTTTTATTATTAATTAAATAAACTTAATCTATTCTTAGACCTTATAATCCCTTATTACTATTATTTATCCCTCCTATTCTACTTTATAATAATTATAAAGAGTAATAATAGGCTAGTTCTACTAGATAGTATTACTTAAACTCTAATAGATAATAATTATTAGTCCTACCTCTACCTTTTTAATATCTTTATATTATTACTAGTAGACTCTTACTAATTATAAACTTACCTTCTTAGTTATAAGAATAAATATTAATACTATTTTTTAAGATATATAAAAAGGGCTTATAACTTATTTACTAGATTATTCTTATTATCCTTATCTTTATTATTAATATAACTACTATTAAGATAACCTTCTTCTACTTATATATAATATAAAATACTATTAACCCTTTTTACCTAATTAGATATATTAAAGTTAACTTCTAGATTAAGTCCTATTTATTTAAATAGATTTTATAAATTTTTAATATAAAGGACTAATATTAAGGTATAAAAAGTAGGAGGTATATAATATATATAACTTATATGATATCTCTTTATTATAAAGAAATATTACTTATATATAATAGCCCCTATTATAATAATAAGGATATTACGCGTTATATAAGTAATTAATAGATATTAAGGCTTTAAAGCCTTCTACTACTTAAGAATAAACCCTTATTTTAAATAAGTAAAAGGAGTTATAAGAATATTAAAAAATTAATAATAATAATAATAATAATAACTAAAAACCTTATTATAAGCCTTATACTATTATAACTAGTCCTTTATAATATTATTTAAATCCTTTAATAAAGTTTTTAAGGTATTATTAAGGTTAAAATTAATATAACCCCTTATTAATATAACCCTCTAATCTTAGCTATTTACTTTATAATATTAATAGTTTTAAAAGGTTTTTTTAAGTACTTATTAATAGACTTTTACTTATAACTATTAACTAGTTTTAATAACCTAATTCCTACCCTTAAATATTATATCCTTATAACTTAAATAAAGAAGTACTACTTAATTATAAAGAAATCTTAAACCTAATTATATTTAATTATAATATATAAAAAGCTTTTAATAAGCTACTTTAAAGGCCTTAAAAAGCTTAACTTTTTATAAACTTACTTATACCTTAATTACTTAAATTCTATTTCTATATAATTAAAGAGCTTATTATAAATAATAAAAATATTATATATTATAACCTCCTTCCCTCTACTTATTAATAATATAAATATATAAAAAGGCTTAATAAGTTATATTAAATATTTAACTTATAACTACTTATTATTAATAAGCTTAAAGAAGCCTCCTAGTTTTTTATTAAAATAGTATTTTAAATCTTTATAAAGTAGATATACTTATTTTAATATATGAAAAGTTAAGTCTTAACGCGTTTTAATATCCTAAAAAAGTTTAAAAGGGTATCTCTACTTATACCTCTCTTTAATAGTAGATATACTATTATCTAAGATTACTATTATATTATCTTTTTATAACTACTCTTTTTATATATTAAAAAGGGCTCCTTTTATTAATTATTTATATTAATAAAGATTATAATCTTTTATACCTTTAATTAATTAATTAGAAGATAACTAGAAAAATAACTAGAAAAATCTTACTTTAATTAAGGTTATTAATAGACCCTTTTTTACTATTTAAACTTTTTACTACTTATTATTATTAACCTAGTTCCTCTAAAATTCTTTATTAATTAAATTAATATAAACTTTTCTAAATAGCTCTTTTAATATTAATTAGATAATATATATTAAAGAATACTTAAGATTATCTTCTCTTTAATTAATAAAATTATTAAAAGGGCTTATAAAAAGGGAGTTAATAAGTCTATTATATAATAA
>JAABUP010000799.1_pt1 | contig 67864 bp, 94 predicted proteins | sample 5559201 | NCBI WGS metagenome assembly JAABUP01 (sample SAMN10711887, study PRJNA513373) | rock metagenome | isolation source: Antarctica rocks | place: Antarctica
GTGATCAGACTTGCTGGCTGGCTAAAGCATTGTAATCTCTCTCTCTCTCTCTTGGGCGAGGGGGGGGGGGGGGGGCTATGACTATTTGCGTGGGCTGGCATTGCGTTGCTCTCAGAACAGGGGGATGGAATTGGCAGGGCTGGCTTCATCGCCCTTACAGCTCATAGCACGCTCGGTTGACGTGCAAGCGTGTCAGCTGACTGCTGTCTGAGTAGAATCCTGGTGCTTCAGCTAAGCTAAAATCGCCTTCAAACCAGCATCACACACTTGTCACAAAGCAGGCGACAAACTGCTGCAGGCGAGCGCCCCTGACCTACAATGATCTGAGTGCTTTTCCCGCATGCTTGGACGGCTGACATCTAATCGCTTCAACGGAGCATCAGTATGGCAGTTATTCATCAGCGTGACAGCCATTGTCTACCACTACTGTTGCACGTCATGAATGTTATAATGGACAGCTCATAAGCAAGCGAATGTTGTTGACGCAATTTTCAAGCTATAGCTTAGCACATTCACTACTCTATGGCTGGGGAAAGGCTGAGTCTCAGTCTAAGCTTTCCTAGCTCTGCTTGTCTGTGGAGATGCAGCAGCACCGCTGTGCTGCTTGCCAGGCTTGGCAGCTACTGAGCCAGGCAACTCATCAAAGTCATTGTCAGCAAACTCATCATCGTTGCAAGAAGCGCAACCGAGATGCTGCCACCGACTTCACCTGTTACAGTAGCAGCAGTTAGTAGTGTCAATATTAGAAGCAGGTCAGGCCCATACTGAGTTATGATCATGCACGCATACATCTGCAGACAGTTGAAGCAACCAGGGCGTCATGTGTAATTTTCACAATGCATTGCATGCATTCATGCTCTAAAGCAATTGCATGTATAACACTCAGGTCACCTGTTGATCCAGAGCAGTTGGCTTGACAGCTCAAACTTTGACAATGGTCTTGACGTACTGTAACACCTCTGGCACTCCTCCTTTCAGGTAGAATTGACCCAGGTTTTGTCTCAGGTTGACAATGAAGAGTTATCTCTATATTTTAAGAACTGTTTGGAAAAATATGTTACAAATTTGCAAAGGAATCAACTACAGCCTTCAGTACTGCATGCTATTTGGCTGCCCAAACCCTGGTTGCACCTGTGCAGCGGGCTGACAGATACAGTCTGATTTCAAATCTTCAAATATTGCCTACTACAGGGACTTGTTATGTAACACTATTATACACACACAAACCCTGTGCTTCACACAGATATACACAAGTATAAAAGGTATACCTGCTTCATATCTGACGACGCACAGAAAAAAGGCTATGATCAGTAGTTAGTCAGACAAATATATATATTTCTATCAATGCATGCCAGCTGTCAAGCTGACCCTTGAGGACCCAGCTGCTGCCGCTGGGTCAGCATCTACACATGTGCCTCCTTATGCTCACTGGTCGAGTGCTCATGTAAAACTGACCCAATGTACAGTTACGAGCCGTTTGAGTAGTGTTCACGGAGGTACATGGTAAAGCATTGATGACAAATCAGATCCATCATGTTTCAGCTGCATTACATTCAGCACTGTTAATCTGCATGACGGACATGTCCAGCAGTGTACTCAAATTGTTAGATATACAACTGGAGTACCTCAAGACGCAAAGCTGGCAGAAAGTGTACTTGAAGTGCATGTGGAACAAATGTAGATCCTGTTGAAATTAGTTTTGACAGATCCCGCCATCAGTAATTACTGATTTGCCTGCTTTTGCTTCTCACCCTGCTCTTCACCTCATCCATTTTGGACTGCATCTTTGGAGGCATGCCTGGCATGTTGCCTGCCTGTCCCTGCGTCCAACACATGCACATCAACCCGAAACCTCACAAGTCTGGTAAATATGCCAGACATTGTGAGTGCCCTGGTGCAGTGTGCGTATCATACAAAAGCTGAAATGCTCACCCCAGGAGCTCCACCACCCTGAGCAGCTCTGCCTGTAGCTAGACCTCCGTCATTGTATGCGGTTGCTCCACCACCTGTGAGTAGCATGCACGTCTGAGAGCTAGCCAGTTCACGTTTGGAGCGTGTCCTTGGACCTTGTTAGGTCAGAGATCACAAGGTCGTACCTGACACGCCTGTGGTACCCTGTCCAGTACCGCTGTCATAATTTTCGGTTTCAGCACCAGTTTGCCCTCCGGTCTGGTCTACACCAAGTTGATTTGTGTTCGGTGGACCACCCATGCCAGGGTGATTGCCTCCAGCTGTTCCCTGTGCTGTTGTAGACTGATCTAGGCCAAGCTGATTGGTGTTTGAGGGGCCACCGGTGCTCATGATGCTTCGCGGCGTGGCTGTGTTACCACAAACTGTTCAATCAGCAGGAAACTTTTCCATACAGCTGGTCCTTGAGCCTGCGGCATTGTCATTTGCTGACTCAACTCAGCTTCTGCATGACATTCTGATGCACGCCTCTTCTTCTATTGTGCTGCTGACAACAATGACAGCACAAAATTCACTGTCCAAAATGTTGATGTTTATGTCATAACAGGTTGCCCAAGCTGGGTGTTGGTGATGCATGTGGATAGTTCAGGAGCTGAGGGTAGGCGGTCACTTGTGCACTGTGCACATGGGCCCATTTTTCCCCGGGGAAATTGTGTTAGTGGCAACCCAACCTAGATTGGCTCTTGTGTGGAGCAGGGTGTATGTTGCCCCACAGACTGATAGCACGAAAATCAAAGCTGTATCTCCGTTCAGCACTTCATTGCATGCATGGACCAGTTAGGGTATTTTGTCCCTGCCTGTTTCCCTTGGTTTCTCGACATGGCTTTGACTTTGTCGGGGTGTTTGTCGAACACCGGGTTGCAGTGACTCTCAGGTGTTTGTAGCTCGAGCGCGTGCATTATCTTTACAACATGACCGAAGCAAAGCTGAAGCAGCTTGAGAAGCAGCTCAGCAAGGTGACACTGCAGCGAGACGAGTTACAAAGAGATGTCGAGACGTTGTGTATGCAAGGGTCAGGCAACAGCATATTTGACAGCTCTTCGGTGCTGAGCGAGCGTATATACTCCAACGAGCAAGAAATTAGCAAATCCCAGTTAGAAGCAGTTACTGAAGAGAGAGACAACCTCCGTGAGGACTTGAGAGGCTATCGAGATAGCAAGCGCCAATCTGATAATGGCTGGAGAGCAGAGAAGCAGAAGGTTCAAGCGCTGGAAAAGGAGCTATCTTTTTATCAGACACACAGCACCAAAGCCTTTGCAGACAGAGACAAAGCTGTGCTGGAAGCAGAGCAACTCAAGGCAGACAACATCTCATTACAAAAAAGACTTGCCAAGGCTGAGAGCTCAGCAGCTCAGAACACAGCAATTTGCCGAGAAACTCAGACGCAGCTTGACAGCGCCCAACAGAGAGTTGCTGAGCTGGAAATCAAGGAAGCAGAATGTCAAGCCATTCCAGGACTCCGGCAAGACCTCTCAGACGCCACAGAGCAGATTGCAGATCTCACAGTATGTCCTCGCATCAGACTTCAAGCACATGTTGTAGGCGCAGTGCAAGCATGCTCTTTTCATCATTGCTGTTTGTGCAATCTCTGTGACACAATGTTGTGGTATCAATGCAGCTGTAGATCTCTCTTGGTGTTGGTATGCATAGCCATGCGTGCTTTTGGTTCACGTCATATGCATGCTTGCCTGCATGCCGCAAACAGGTCAAGTATCATCACAAACGCTGATCACCAACCTTTATTAAATTTGACTTCTGAAGGCAGCTCCTGCAATGGCTGCTGCAGTACAACTTGAGAGTGGCAAGGACAGGGGGTGCAGATGCAAGCAGAAGGGCTGACGAGGCCTCAACAAGCTATGACAGCATAAAGCTGCAATACAATGCAGCTCAGTCTGACGCCAAGGAAGCTGCCACAGCAGCTGCTGCAGAGATCAGCAGTCTGCAGGTCAGTCTTTGTTGATCATTCCATCTGACCTGGACTACACATGATTACTTGTCTGTGCTTGTCTCAAAAGACAGTTGTAATGCATCTTGGTCTTTCTTGGTCTGCTGCAAAATGAGGCAAACATCCAGCAGCGCCTTTGCAAGACTGCCCTTGATGTTGGGAGCCTTCAGCTGCAGTTGTGGTCAATGCTTGCAAAACTGAGTTGCAAAATCACATGCCGTCAGTTGCACTGCAACAATTTTGTAGCTGCTTGCATTGCCATGTGGTTTGCGAGCTCAAGTACCCACAGCAGAGAGGAAACTTGGCTGTTGTGTTTCAAAGTGATAGGTGTCCTAGCGCAGTCTTCAAGCTATACACAGCAAGGAGCACAGTCATTCAGTGTCATGCACTGCTCAGCATAGTTCTACACTGTTCAAACACTGACTGTAAAGTCCCTGACTGATTGACTGACCTACAGGGCCAAGTATCTCGGCTGCAAGCAGAAAGAGACCGGCTGGATGTCCGTGCCTCCACGGCAGAAAGGGACGTTGCTGCTGCCACCTCAGAGCTCGAGGAGGCCAGGCTCGGTCTCAAGGTCAAGCTTGAGGAGCAGCAGAACCAGTTCCGGGCTATTGAAGAGGAGCAGTATAGCGAATGGGAGAAGCGGGTATGTCTATGCATTCTTGCAGGTGCAGCTGCTGATGCTGCATCAGCTGATAAAACTAAGTAAAAACTGTGTACAAGGGGTAAAGCTGCATGCATGTTGCATCAAAGGTATGTCAGTGTTGAAGGGTTGCCAGGCAGGCACTTATGCTGCTGCATGGTGTGTCTGTGTGGCAGTAGCTGTTGCCTGTCACCCTGCAATGTTCATGTACTGCATTTCATTCTTGCCAAAAGGGTAAGTTTGAACCAGGACACACCATCTTGCAGCAGCATATGACAGCAAGCTGGAACCCATTCTACGCATGCTTGTGTGCCTTGAGCAGCAAAGCAAACAAGCATGTATTCAAGTGGCTAATGCACGACAGCAAGTGCAGCTCAAGCAGTCATTCATAAATCTAATGGAATCATCGTGCATGGCCAGGTTCTGGCAGTGCAGCAGAAGGAAGACAAGCTGAAAAAGACCACCAAGGATCTCCAAGCAGAACGAGATCAGGTATGCACATCCCCTCTCTGAAAGGGTCAATTAGTGTTGCTGCCATGGCCTGGCCAATGTCTCAAAGACATCCAATGGCTGTAATGTCTGTCCACTCACTTGCTTTTAGAGTCTCTGCAGGCGCTTTACACACCCCTGCTGGCAGAAGTCATGGTTCTGTCACTGATTGTCTTCTCAAATATATCACCTCATGCACTTCCAATGTGATTGCGCTTCTCAACACGGTCACGTCGGGTCTTACTTTTATTGTGGAGCAAGAAGTGCTTGTTGTTCATAGGCCATGCAAGACAAGGTACAGGCTCTAGTGCGTCTGTCTGAAGCCGAGCGTGCTCAGTCACGCAGCGCCAACTCAATTGATTCCCTGAAGAAGCAGAACCAGGACTTGACGGATCGGCTGACGCTGGCCACACAAGAGAAGGTCAATGCATTGATGCAGCTTGCTGCTGATGGCAACAGCAGTCATGTTGCAGCTGGGGGCAAAGGGGTGGTTCCCAGTCCACAGAAGGCCTCCACTTGGAAGGTACAGTTCACCACAGTCAATCTTTCTGGCTTGTGCTACTGTGCTGTGCTGTTTGGTCTCCTGCCTTTGCCATTGCCACAATTTGCTGTGCTGTGCTGTGTTGGCCTGGGTTGTACTGCAGTGTGGTTGGTTGAAAAGCAAGCACGCAAGACAATTTCTGCTGTGCTTTCTTTTGAAACTTGGCCTGTGCTGCGCTGCGCTGTGCTGTGCTGTGCTGTGCTGTGCTGTGAGGTGGGATATTCTGCAGTGTGTCATGTTTCAAATCAGTCAGCCCCAGCTTGCTGTCAAGACCATGTGTCAGCGCATGCCTCAGTTCATTTCACCTGAGATGTAACAGTCTGCATGCTGTTACAGGACACATTGTCATCATGGCGCACCCATTCAGCCACAGCATCGCCAGCAGCTTCGCCAGGGACTTCTCCCATGGATGTGAAGCATCTTGATGCAGACAAGGATAGTAGCAAGTCCCAGAGCGCAGCAAGTACCCCCAGTAGTCATTAGTTAGCAGTGCTTTTGGCGGCTGGCTGCAGTTCAAATGCTATCGTACAATTGGTCAAAATTGTTTTCTCGCTCAGGCAAGCCGTTGCTTTCTGTTTGTCAAAGCCGGCTGACAGCAAGTGCTGAGCAGAACAATACAGTCAGCAATTGCCAGGCAGAGATAAAGCAGCTGTGTCTTTCAGTGAAGTCGGCCTAGGCCTCCTGAACAATTGCAGCGTACAGAAGCTCGACACCAGCATGTCAAGAAGCTAACACCCCACACTATCACAGCAGCTCCTGCACCTGTACAGGTTGCCAGGGAAAGGCTCTGCTGGCCCTGGCACATGCAGCTAGTCAGGTGTAGCTAGCCAAATCCTACATGTGTCTTGCGCTGATAGCCTGCTTCAACGTATGAATGACACTGATGTGTTTTCCATGCCTGTTCCAGCAATGCTCTCGTATGTGGACCCTAGTTTGACAGCACACATGTGCCTGTAGCCTGTATAGTCATCGTCACCTGTCAGACACTGTCAGGCAGCTGTACTGCAGCGCACAGTAAACAAGCTGATCCAGGCATTTCACCAGGCTCTGCAAATCAGTGTATCCTTGGGGATATGTATCTGAGATCCAATCTACCAAGGAAACAAGCTGGTTCCAGGTGTGCGTTTAAAATTTGTCCCAATTGGTGGAAGTCAATCGATTGGTGGAAGTACTTATATATATCTACCACAGAAGAGGACTCTAGACTTTGGTGGAGCTTGGGCGACATGACACCCAATTTTGCAAGATATCATGCAATCCCATCCACGTGCAGTCTGTCAGAGGATGGGTGAAAGCACCCCTCCAAAAATGCGGCCGCCCTGCATGTCAGACATGGTCATACTGTAATGTTCCAGTCATCAGCTTGCTTAAGCAAGCAGGGCTTCAGGACAATCCACCTGTACAAAGTGTCAGGAGCAGACATGAGCATGCCTCTTCCTCTGGTGTGTTCTTGGACTGATACACCACTTGGCACACAGGCTGACGCCCATGGGGTCGCCATGCTCGACATATGCGCTGCAGCTTCCCAGCAAGTCAGACCGCAACAAGAGGCAACTCCAAATGTGGCATGGCACCTAGCGTGTCATTTACCTTTGTGTCAACGGCGAGCCAGTGGCCACTGCTGGCGGCGTAGGAGGCAAACGACAGATCTTCTAGAATTTTGGCACGGTTTGTTTGTACACATGTGCTTATGCAACGAGTCGACCTGAATGGCTGCCGCACACACACTCCCCACGGGCTGTCTTGCGCCATATGCTTACTGCCGCATCGAGCAGAAGCACACACAACCATAAACATACATGGAGCGCAGTACTAGTACAGCTGTGCCCGGGCCCTTCAGGTTGATCATCGGTACAAGTTTAAAATAAACTCTGAAGCGCGATCGCGAGGGATCGTGTGTGAGCAGGAGCTCGGGGACCACGCCTGAGTATGCAATGCATTGTTGTCTCGGTGCAGAAATTGTTACAGGCCGCGTCTGGCTGAGCTGTAGCTGAAAGCTGGAAATTTTCGCTGGCTGACAGGTCTGCCGGCCACGAGCATCAAGCAGCAGGCAACAGAATCCAAAGGAGAGCCGAAGTGCATTATACCTATATCAGCAGAGTAAAAAGCCCTCAGAATGTGTGTCGAGGCTCTGTTGAAGAGTGCAATCAGGCACATGCAGGTACTTGTCCACAGAACCAGGCACAAGGCAGACAGGCTCGTGACCGGCGCGCTGCAGCTGCTCTTTCTGGCTATCTGTATGTGCTTGAGTCCTCAGTCTGGGCGTGTGAAGAAGCCACCTGTAAGCTGACTAGCACAGAGAGGTCGCATTGCAAAGGGCCAAACCCTGAAATGCCTAGGGTAACAGCAGCAAGCTCCAAAAGCAAGAAGCCATGTACTTAGGTGCATTGCAGTACGCATACTGCATGCCACAATTCAGGCTATTTGTGCATGGTTCAACCAACGAGTTGAAGAGGAATGCAGTAGCACTCATGCATCATATGATTGGCACCATACAGGTATGAAATGCATAGGTGCACATGCAGCGCAAGATGTGCATATTAGCACACACTATACAGACACCTGCAAGATAAATGAAACAAAGCAAGCAGACAAGTGAATTGGCATATAGAACCAGGCAGTTGCCATTTGCTGCCGTCACCTCAGGCCCAAATAGGGCTCCAGACTGCCCTCACCATGCCAATATTTGCTGCTGGCTGCTGCTGCTGCTGTCGCTGCTGCCTATGTCACTGCTGTCGTTGTTGCTGTTGCTGTCACTGACGCTGCTGGTGTGATAGACATATTATGGGATCTGCTGTCAGCTGATCTGGTGCTGTGAATATGAATATAGATGTGTGAGTGAAGGATACATGTCAGCCTGGGCATAAAGCCGTACAGGAATCGGTACAAGTTGCTGCGGCAGCGCACATTGAATGTCTCGTCAAGTGCCTCGTATTTTGCTAGCACATTAACGGCATGCCCAAGTCAATAAATTGCTCCAAGTCTGTGCTTTGTTATGCAGGGCTGCCCGGCGGGCGCTCTCTGGGGATTATTGGACGAACATTACAAGCACCTGCTGTCTCACGGGGCAGCACTAGCAGAAAAGCTGTACTGCTGCATCCACCTTGCAACCTCGGGGCCCCGAGGAGATGCTGTACAAGCAGCTGCAGGCCGTTGGCTACTCGTCATCCTCATACGTACGCCATTGTAGATCATCATGTGTGATATCGATATCATCGATGACGATGCAAGTAAATCAGCCACGCTGCAGGATCTCGGCAGGGCCATATGTAAGCTTCTGTATGTACAACCAAGTTTTGCACAAGTGTTGCACATTGTACAATAAACTCAATGATTAGTTAAACTGTGGCTGCATGTGGCCTATAGCAGCAGCATTGGCTGAAAAATTCAGTAAATGGAAACCAGGCAATCTATTGTCCACTAGTGTAAAGTGCTTGTTGACAGGAGGTTGGACAGTAGGTCGCCAACATGCAGGTCAACACAAGGTTTGATGTTTAGACATGCTACTCACCCTGAATGCTTCTAATACTTTTACAGTCATGCATATGCGCCAACTAGGAAATTACATTCAATGTGGCTTGCCTTAGTGCATGATGCTGCTCAACTAGCTTGTCACAGCAGCTAACAGCTTGCCATATGATGCAGGTCAGTTGTGCCAGGCAGACACCACAGAGCAGAGCTTTCACTGATCTGGGTGTTGACCCTACTGGCAAACACGACATTTGCGATGGACTTTTGTGTGCTCATAGCATCTGGTGCAGCTGTGCCAAATGCCGCTGTGATGTGGGCAGAGTGCACCCATTCATAAAGCTCTAGAAGTTACTTGCCAGGGTCCTGCTGCTGGGCCTGGTTTGCTCTGCACAGACAAATAATGACAGCATGTACATGCCAGCCTCATGGCGGATGACCTCAGCAGAAGCAGACCTTCATATTCAGGTATGTAGGCTCAGCAACTAACGCCTGGGTCTGCCTGATGTGGTGCATCCCCAGTAAGCCAGTACAGAACCCCCAGTCAGCCGGTTCATGGTTGCATTGCTGCAGCACCATGTCAAAGCTGAGTTTCAGCAAAGATTCATTGCCGGTCCCGAGCACTTAGGCAACTTTGCTCACATTGCTGCAACACCATGTCAAAGCTGAGTATCAGCAAAGGAATCTTCTGCAGAATCCTCTGCTGATACTCAGCCTTGACATGGTGTTGCAGCAATGTGACTACGGTTGCCTAAGTGCTCAGGATTGGCAAGATGCTTGCAGCAGAACAAGGGTCCTGCCAGCGCCAGAATATAATACGGTCTTGCCAGGTAGTATCCCTATAGTGCAACGCCTGAATCAACCTGCTAATCTGAAGTGAGGCATAGCACACCCAGACATTCATTGCCATCCCACCTTCTGTTTTTGGAAAGTGCATCCCAAATGTGAAACAACTTCCAGCAGTGCTGTCTGATAGTACTTGATCACATTGATTCACTGCAACTGAGATCAACTTTGCCAGTGAGCAATGCTTGAGCCTGCTAGCAGCGCTGCTCCAGTATTTAGGGTGTGACTTTTGCTGCTGTGTGCGCAAATGCGCTACTCAGGCTGCTTGCTCCTGATGATGTTTAGTGCTGCTTATGTCTGTTGTACCACATTGATGGCTCCCAATGGTCTCACCTAACCAGTTAGTTGAGACCAGTGGTTGCCATTGATATGGGCCCCGGAAATGGACCCATCCCAACAGCAGGTCATGTATGACCTGGTGAGCTTCGTGACCATGAAGCCCACCAGGTCATACATGACCTCCTGTTGGGGCGGGTCCATATTTGGGGCCTGCTTTCAAACATACGCCAAGTGCACCCTCCGGCACTTGGTTTTGCTCCAATCAAGGCTGGGCAGAAGCACTTAGAAAAGGTTATGTGTGACTTGGTGAGCTTCTTGGTCTGGACAGGTGGCAATGAAGTGCTGAGGCGCTTGCTCACTTTGTTGTCTCTTGTCCAGGCCAAGAAGCCCACCAGGTCGTGCGTGAACTTGTCTTGGGGCGCGTCCATTCCTGGGCTTGCTTTCAAACACATGCCAGTGTGGTGAGTGCACCCTCTGGCACTTGGTCTTGCTCCAATCAGGGCTGGGTAGAAGCTCTTAAGAGTAGGTCATGTATGATACGGTGAGCTTCTTGGTCTGGACAGGCAGCAATGACATGAGCATGCCTGAGCAGCGCTTGCTCACTTGATTGGTCGCCTGTCCAGACCAAGAAGCCCACAAGGTCATACATGATCTCCTCTTGAGGTTGGTTCATTCCAGGGCCTGCTTTCAAACACATGCCCGTGCACCCTCTGGCACTTGATTCTGCTTTAATAAGGGGGTTCATATACCTCCTCATTACCGCAGGATCAAGTTCCAGAGGGTGCATAACCGCATATATGCTAGTGCAACCTCTGGCACTTGGTTCTGCTTCAATGAGGGGGGTATATACCCTGTCATTGAAACAAAACCAGGTGCCAGAGGGTGCACTGGCATATATGCGGTTTATGACTCTGGGCAGACTGCGCCCAAAACATTGGAAGGGTTGCCTGTCCTGTCCCATCTCATGAGTTGTTCAATTGAGTTTCAACTGCTGAGCACGCCTTGCAATCCTGCTTGACAGCAAGTTGCTGCTCAGCCTGCATGGCAAATGAATTGGGCTTTAGTAGTCACATAATGCAAGATCAATTGAGGGAGCGCAAGCCTGTCGAGCATTTGATTTTTCTACAGAGTTGGTTTTTCAATTGTGTGATGCAAGCATGGTACAAGCACACAGGGGGCTATATAGCAATATTGCCCTGCTAGCTAGTCACTCAGTACAGTGTCTGACACTTCAGCTCGCATGCAACAGGTCAGGCAGGCAGTGGTTTGTGCCTGGTGGGCCTGTGCTAGACATGCATGCTTGACAGATCTGACGCACACTCATGCATATTGTTCCTGGTCTCGATAATCTGGTGTATGTATGGTATTTGATGTACCTGGCTAGTCAGGTTACAATATGTTGGCTGCTTGCAGGGCTTCTGGAGCTGGCAAAGCTTCCACCAGTGCTGCTGAAGGTGGTGCAGTGTTTGAGTGCCACAGCAGCACTAGTAAGTGCTTGACAGCAACAGGCAGTGCCTATTGCATAAGACACAGGAGCATATGTGTGCATATGGTATGCTGTAGCCAGCCAGATCGCACAGCATGTCTACCATATGAGGCATGCAATGTGCCTATGCTGCATTTATGCTGTCAGTCAGATCACAAAGAGTCAGGTCCCTGCAGTACTTTGTGTGCTTGCTTGCCTGTCTTGAGACACCAGCTGCATCTGAATTGCAGCAAGCATCAGCTTGCATTGTCATATGCCATATTTGACTGTGCAGTCTATAGCAGGCAGTACTTGCATATTAGTCTCAATGCTATCTTTTGTAACTTGTAGCTGATTCCTGCTTCAGGGGTGCTGCACTTCTAGTCAGTGAAGAGGCAGCACATGTATATTCATAAAGCTAAACCAGGGACGCCTGGGACCAATGTCATATGATGATCATGGTACACAGTAGCAGCTACTGTAGCAGAGGGCTTCATAACGTTAGCTAGCTGCGGCAAAAGGCATAATGCGTGTCAAGAAGCCAATTGCCCACACTGTTGCAGTAACTTCTGCACTCTTGTGCCTGTTACATTGCCAATAGGAAGGCCTGTCATGCCACATGCAACCACTCAGATGAAGGTACAGCCTGCCAAGCACACATGGGCTTTGTATGAAAGACACTGAATTGTTGTTATTGCTGGTTCCAGCTCAGAGCCTCCTCAGCAATGCTCACACTGTAATGGCATGTACATGCGTAGACAGTCTTGTTTGTCGGAGTCAATCCTGTGTGTTGCTCATGCAAATGTGTTTCTTACAACAGGGAGAGCAACAAAGCAGGCACATGTGTTCCTGCTTTGTTGCTCTCCCTGTTGTAAGAAACACATTTGCATTACACTATCATGACCATGCGTGTGGCATTAGTAAAACAACATTACGGAGTCTGGAGATGAAAGTCCGCGCTCACTGCCCCCTACAATATCGTTGCGCGACAGCTGATTCGCTGCCTCTGTTCCGCTTTACACTCAGATTTGCGCGACAAACGCATCATGGCTCCTACTCTGCCAGTGCGAAGTCTTGGACAACAGGGATTGACGGCCTCGGCACAAGGCTTAGGTACTGCTTCCGTTGGTCCACAACCTGACCCGATACACCATTCAAAAGATACAACAGATCTGGAAAATGAGATCGCGTTGCATGTCAGCCTTTTTCCAAATTTGCAGGCTGCATGGGCATGTCAACTGCGTACAAAGACAAGGCCAGTCCAGTGACTGACGAAGAAAGCATAGCAACCATTCACAAGGCGCTGGAGCTTGGTGTCACCTTTCTGGACACGTCGGACATGTACGGGCCTTTCACCAACGAAGAGCTTGTAGGTAGATATCTGCCATTCAGACTAAGCAGCTGCAGTTCCATCTCCTGCACCTCACTGACTACAACAGACCTGCTGGACCTACTGTGTGGGTATCAGATGATCAGTCACCATTGGCTCCATTGACTGATGCATGCATGTTGCAACAGGCGAAGCTCTGAAAGGCAAGCGAGAGCAGTACGTGCTGGCCACAAAGTTTGGGCTTGTACCTCATGCTGATGGCAAAGGGGCAGATGTTGATGGGTCCCCACAGCACGTCCGAGCAGCCTGTGAAGCCTCTCTCAAGCGTCTGCGGACAGACTACATTGATATGTACTATCAGCACCGTGTTGACCGTAAGGTCGGCATTGAGACAACAGTCAGAGAAATGAAGGTAACCATCATGGCACGATTGCAACACCGCAAAAGCAGCTGGGCTGCAGTAACCAACAAGCTCACAATGTCTAGTATTGTCTTAGAATTGTGCCATGTCATTATGCTGTGCACGCACGCTGCTTGCAAAGGTGCTTCCATGCAGTGTCTGTACCCAAGGACATTCACCTTAATCATCGCTGAGATGTATTGCAGTTTGCATGGTTGCAATTGTGATTGCAAAGCATGCAGCACTTATTTGATTCCTGGCAACAACAAGCTTGATGCACGACAATGCAAGTGACATCATAGCATGTCAGCCCAAAATCATACCCGGTGTGTTTTGCACCAAATGCATAGCCCAGGAGCCCTACATACACTGTCATACCGGCTGTCATCAAGGCTTGTTGATTTTGTTAAAGCACTGCGATGTTGCTGTGTCAGAACTGCTGGATGTGGGCAAGTTTCACTCTGGAATGTTGCTCACTGTGAAACACTGCAATGTAGAAACTGGTGGAAGAGGGCAAGGTGAAGTATCTGGGCCTTTCAGAGGCCACATCAGATGAGATCAGGAGAGCGCATGCCATACACCCCATCTCAGCTGTTCAGCTAGAGTGGTCTCTGTGGACCAGAAATGCTGAGGTAACACCATCATATGTGCTTGCCATGCTACACAGCATGTTGACGGCACAGGGCCTGAGTCTAGCAGGCTTGAGGCAGCTTGAGTCAGTTTGCTTTTGCTTGGGTCAGAAGAACTCCTATTGGAAACAAGTCGTCAAAGCTTCTCAAAAATAAACTGCTGAATTTTTGGTATACATGCAGCAATATATGCAGGCATGCAGCCATCATTCTCAAAGGATGCAACCTCCTCCACATGCATAGCAAGACATGTTTGTGTCTGCAGGCAGATGTGATTCCTACATGCCGAGAGCTGGGCATCGGCATTGTAGCTTACAGCCCTCTGGGTCGAGGCTTCCTCACAGGCACAGTTAGAAGCATCAAGGACCTGCATGAGACCGACTGGAGGGTGGTCAGGATGCCCAGATTCCAGGGAGAGAATCTAGAAAAGGTGAGCATGCTTCTGCTGACTGCAATTTTTAGCATTTGATTGCTACCATCATCATCACCACCACATTGACAAAAACAGACTGCAGAGGGACCCTTTAATGCTGTCTTGTGCTGCTATTAGAGATCCTTCTGTGTTGCTGTGACATGCGCAAAGCAATGGTGCTCAGCGTGAGGTGTGAGGGTGCTGTGACATGCACAAATCAATGGTGCTCAGCGTGAGGTGTGAGTGTCCTGTTTGTTTGTTACATGATGAGGAACCCACGTGATGAGGAACTCACAGCAAATGCCCTTTCCATGGGCTGTGCAACACTGCAAAGCTGCCTTGCTGTGCCCATGTGCAGTGGCCTTCATTTCTAGACAGACACTGAACTGCGGTACCATGATGTTGAGTTTGTGGGCAGAAAGACTTGTAACATTGACTAAACTGCATAGCTGTGTTTGACAACCTGGTTCTGTTTGCAGCTGAGTGAATGTTGATGACTCAAGAGTGAGTCGACTTGAGTAATATGCATGGTGATGGAGTGCTGTCATGCCTATGCAGAACATCAAGCTAGTAGAGAAGGTAGACCAGGTGGCAAAGGCTAAGGGGGTGGAGCCAGGCCAGCTGGCCCTTGCCTGGGTCCACAGTCAGGTGACGCACACACAAACTTCACATCAGACTGCATGATTCATGCTACAGCTCAATGACGTATGTACATTTCAGACTGCATTGCCTGCTGCAGATTGCACTGCATGGTCAAATGCAACACTGGCTGCCGTGCTCTTGAGAGAGCGCATGATGGTTCAAGCAGACTGTGTTATATATGATGTGTTCTTGGCTGCAATGTGCAGCATGAAAGGCATGGTCTTCAGATGCAGGTGTTGACCGTGTGCCACTAATGTGAGTTATGTTGTGCATTAAGGCTTGATCAACTCCATGCATCACACTGTTGGATCCACAAGTGCAACAAGTCTGACAAGTCTGGACTTGTACCGTGTACGTCAGCTAACAAGGCTTGGTGGGCTTCATGCATGTAGAAGCAAAACTTGATTGCACACGTTGGGAAGCTGAACAAGCGTCTATTCATGCAGCCCTCCAACCTGTACACAGTTGCCAATATCACTGCTTGAACAAAAGGCAACTAGGAAGCTGCAGATGCTGCTTTACAGCCTTAACTCCTTTGCTTTGCCTTGTTGTGTTGCGCTCTGTCTGAGATCGGTTTGGTTTCCTAGGGCGAAGATGTCTTTCCTATTCCTGGCACAAAGCGGATCAAGTACCTGGAACAAAACGCTGCAGCGTTTCACATCAAGCTGACAGCTGAGGAGAAGCTACAGCTGGAGGCTGTCTTTGCTTCTGATCAGGTAGGGTCGCCGGTACACATTTGCTTCACCTGTCTGCAACAGACTACAGCCTGTAGATTTGTCGAACCCTTGCAAATGGCAAATTGATAGGTACCACTTATCAACATCAGCTCTGTGTGTACTATTGTAAGATTACAACAACTCTTTTGACTTTTTGGGAATTGAACTGAGGAGGGTACTCTCATACAGAAAGTCCATGACTGAACATGTCAGTGTGTCATTTCCAGTACAGCATCTCAAGAAGGTGACAGATTGCTGGGTTGCAGGTGTCTGGTGATCGGTATACTGAAGCAATGAAGAAGATTGCACATGAGGGTGGTCAGTGATCACATCGATAAAGGCCTTGTGGGTGTTATTTCATTGATTTCATTTGTTACGTTGACATGGCATGTTGTTCACAGCATTGGTACAAACACAGGGCTACTTGGTCAAGCAACGAAAGCCTGTGTAGTCACTGCAAAGATTGCTCTGCTGTCGTCCTAGCATGTACTGCTTCACAAGCTGTTCAACCACCAATGCATCTGTAACAGTTCAAGCATACACTCTTCAAATGTGTCTGCAAGCAAAACATCTTATGACAATGCAGCAGTGCATTACGTCATGACTGTGAATCTGACACGCCAGTTGTTTCAGGACGTACACATGCACATGCTGTTTGATCTGCTTGCCATCATAGGTTGTTACAAGTTGCACAATTTGTACAGTACAATGCTGAACGGCCTGGACTTTGCCAGATCTGAAATGAAAGAAAGCACCTTGCAGCAACAGGCACTCTGCAGCATAAAACATAGCAGCAGGATGTGCCAGTAAACAGACTTCACACAAACAGACACACCATCTAGTATTCAGCTAAGTCCCAAAAGCAACACCTGCTGCTGCACGTCAGGCAACAGGTTGAGGGGGAGGCCTAACCCCCACCAAAGCCCTTCAAGCTTTTGCAGCACGTTGCACACTTCCATGGGGCTGAACAAGCATTCCTCAGAACAGAAAATGCATATACTCAGAAAGGGGGCCTTCGTACTTCACGTATGACTGCTGTACATGTTCATGATCTGAACCCAGCTTACACACTAGGGTTACAGTCCTCCCATACTAGACACAGAGGGCACAGCAGCAGTGCCAGGCCTTGGTGGAAGCCCTGCATTCCTTCCGAGAGTCCCTGCAATGCCCATTGCAGTGCCAGCTGGCATACCCAGAGGGCTGACAGCTGTCATGGGTCTTTCAAGCACTGGAAACATGGCTGCATTGCTGCCAGCTGTTGAGACCATGTTGGCGGGAAAGGGAATGCTGCCGCCACGAGACAAGCTTGGGTTGGCGGAATTGGCTGAGCTGCTGCCGCTTCCCGCCATATCCATGAAGGAGGGAAAGACTGCATTGCTGCCAGGCTTGGGAGTCACAATGCTGGAGCCCCTTCGCGAGCTTGGAGAGTCAGTCTCCCTGCAGACATGCCTCACTATCACCCCACTTTCTTTATAGCTACATGTTTGACTTGAGTAGAGTCCCTTGCAGACAGGGCAATGCTTGTGTAATTATGTAATCGGTCAGACATGGCATAAATACATTGTCCAAAATGCATCAGCCCTTTGGATGTTTTCGTTGGCATAGTGCAAAACATCAGACCGTTGCTTTGAGAGGCAAATATTTCAGGACATATTGGTGATGACTGAAGCATGGTGCTCAGGTGGGTAGTTGCAACAAGTAAAAGCCATAGCTCATCTAGATGGCCAAAAGGTCAAAGCATATGGGATCTAAGATGCTTACCCCAGCCCACTGTATGCAGTAGCAATGCCTGCAGGGGCAGTCGCAATGGCCCTGCCAGGGGCTGTGCCTGTCAGTCCCAGCTTAGCCATCCTGTGCCCCAGCGAAGGGGGGGCAGTGAGGGGTCTGAGGTGGCTAGGGGGCATGTTGCCCATGTGAATGTAGTTTGGCACCTTGTAGCGAGTCATGATGGTGACATGCTCTGGCAGCATTGCCAAATTGAACAAGGCCTGCATAGCATGCCCTTTCGAACAAGATGATTCTCACCATAGAACTTTGACTCTGATAACAGCCAAAGCAGAATGCAAGGTTTGTGAGGACCATCATCACTGGCAGAGCTGAGACCCCTTTTGACATGAACAAGATTACCAGTCCCCAGCGGTGCTATAGCTTGAAGTTGCATGTGGTGTCTGGTAGTCAACAGCAATTTTTGATCAGCCAGATGCTGCCAAGAAGCGAGTGGGAGGCTTCTGTGTGTAGCATCTTCACTAGCACGCATCTCAGGACTTGCATGGGCCACACCTGGCGAGCATTCCAGCGAGCATGATGCAGCTTGGACTCCAGCAAGGGTGTGAGAAACCTCACAGCTCCTGCTGCCATCACGTCCACTTTGGCCACATCACTAAGGCTGAGTAATCTGAGGCAGCCAGCTGCCTGCGCTTGGGCCTCTGCCATGCCATCCTCCATCTTTCCCGCCTTTTTGCCCTGTATAGGCAGAACACACAGGGCTGGATGCCGTCTGCTTTGCCAAGATTGATCGTGGACATGCTGCAGAATGGTTTGAAGCATAGAGATGGTTCAGACTTGCTTGATGTATCTTTGCCAAAGCTGATTGTGCCAAGCATTTGTTACGTATTCACTGCAGACTTGGGGGGCTTTCCATGTCACTGGCAGGCACATGTGATTGGGTTTTTCTCATTTTAGTCATGACTGGCCTATTGTACATAGCATACGCCGATGATTGCCAGCCTATAGTTACATCTCTGTCGAGGCTAAAGCCCATCCCCATGCAGAGGGCATTGGCTCTTGTGATGTGCTTTGCTTCCAACTGCTTTGTGTAGGATGCAAAATCTACAAGCTAAGCTGCCAGGCCTACTATTGACAAGGGCTTCGCCAATGTGGTATAAATGCACATATGAAGATGCATTTGCGCCCACGCTTGCATGCAAGCCAGGGTGCAACAGGTACAGATTGCACAGAGTCAGAGATGGCTGCATGCGCTACTGCACACCTTCTTCTTGGCTTTGACGCCTTTGCTTTTCTTCTTCTTGTCATCAGCAGGGGGTGGGGGACTGTTGAGGTCAATTGCAGCCAGAGGTCCAGCTGGACCATTACACAGCTCAACCAGCAGCGGGATGACCTTACTCTGCACAACTTCTTGCACACGAGCCAGCACCTGTGTACAATGAATTCCAGGTTGGAGACTGGGAGTGCAGTCTGCACAGTCTCTGTCAACGGCACAGGCTTCTTTGTTCAAGATAGCACAGGATGCGGTACAGAGTTTTGGGCCTCTGTGACTAGTGCAACAGTACACACGAACTGCAAAGACGAGTTACAAGCACAAAACCGTGGGTGGTGGTACATCGTTATTCTTTCAATGCCAGAAACCGCAGGTGGGGCCAAAACCATCGTCGCCTGCAGGATTTGAACCTACGCGCCTCTCGGCAGTAGATTTCAAGTCTACCCCCTTAACCACTCGGGCAAAGCGACATATCATGCAGAACAAGCTATTTTTCAGCATAAAGATGACCAAAAGCTGGGTGGATGATATTTGAATGAACAACTGTGTTGCGTTCAAGCTGCCAGGCTGCCTTGCATGAACGGCCTGTTCCCAGCATGCCAGGCGTACAACACTATGTGTGATCAGCCTAGGCCAGCAGCTTGATGGCCAAAGACCTTGGCAATGCTGCGTGAGGGATGACAGGCTATGAATGCTGACTTGCAAGCAACATGTTGTGAAATACATGAAGTGCTTCTTGTACCTTTTCCTTGACACCGTCAGCCACCAGCATTTGCTCTTCCAGCCACAGCCGTTCTTCCCCATCGTCTTCACCACTGTCAGCAAACCACCCCAGGGCGAAGCTGACTGTCTCTGCTGATGCACCCTTCTTGGCTCCAGCCTTGCCAACAGGCGGTCTTGGCTTCTTCTGCCGTGCAGGTATAGAGGCAAGAGCAGGGCTAGTAGCAGACAGCCCTCCAGCTGTTGCCCCAAGGCTGGCTATCATCCCAGGAGTTGAGGTCACCCCAGCAGCAGCCTGGGGTACCCCCTGGGCAGCAGCAGAAGCAGCAGCTGCTGGGTCTGGACCAGCCCCAGGGGCTTTTGCCTGTGATGCTGGTACAGGGGCTGTTCCAGGAACTGCCCCAGCAATTGCTGCAGGATCAGTCACGACCCCTGCTGCAATCAGCTCCTGAGGAGTCCTGGCCATATAGAGCTTTAAACACCCTGCTGCACATGCTCGCCCCTTCAGACTGACCCTGGTGTCTCTAACCACTGCTGCCACCGCCGACACACCTCCACCTACATCCATAGAAAATGTCTCATCCATGCTGGACAGTGCTAGTCAATGCTGGGTAATCTAGTCACCGGCAATTTAAGCACTATCCTTGCAATGGGCAATACAAAAGCCCAAATAGTGTTGATTCAGTAGCTAGCTGTAATGGATGTGGTGCTGGTAGTTTGTGGTGCTTGATGCAGTTTGGTGATGCTGGGCTGTGATACAAGCTGCAGGCACTCATTCATTTGTTTCACTCGTGTTCTCCTGTGGGGTCAAGTATAAACAGTGTTGAGTAGCTCCCTATGCAACGTCCTCTTTTGGCAGTCTGCACATCAGCGTACATAAATGCAAGCTGCTGACAGCAACATCTAAGCTAGCATGGGTCATGTCACATGAGTTGCAAGCCACACGCAAGCAACCTGTGATGTCCACAGCCTGCATATAGCGTCACGCAATCCAGCACAGACAGTAGGTTTGCAACCCACATGCGAGCAATGATGCACAAGACAGGCAGCTCTGGAGAGACAGGACTTGTCCTGCACATACTTAGCTCATCATGAGCTGGCAAGTTATTACAAACATACTTCTCATGCGAGCAGTGCATGATGTCTAACCAGCAGTCCCTGATCTGCAGCACTGTTTAATGCACATCTTCTATCAACACAAGAAAGTCAGCTGGGCTAAATCACAGTTGGATATTTTGTTTGACATTTTCAGACTACTGGTCCAATGGTCATGGTTGGCCCCAAGACCTTTGAAATCTAAGAAATGAACAAACAGCTGTGTGACTGGCTCACCTGATGCGAAGGATGACAGCGTTCTGTCAGGCAGCTTGTGCAACAGAAAGAGCAGGGTGTGCGCAGCAGATGCCAGAGCTGTTGGACTGCTATGCCGCCCTCCGCACACCTGCACTCACAAAGCTGTATCACACTTTGCTTTCTGTAATCTAGCAGCTGCTACTGCTATAGTGTCTGCTGCTGCTACAACATCTGCTGCTGCTACTGCTGCTGCTGCTACTGCTGCTGCTGCTGCTGCTGCTTTGGCCAGACATCCAAGTGTGTATCTGTATCTGACTGTATGTGTGTAACGGTAGCTACCTGTATGTAACTGTACCTGACTTATCTATCTGTATCTGACTGTACCTATCTGTGTTTTGCTGTTTATGTCTGTACCTGCATCCAGTTGCAGTATGCCTTGTGTGCAAAACGTGGTCAATTGCGCTGCATCACTCTTGAGGCTGATAACTGCACTGCATTACCCTTGAGCCTGAACTTTTGCCAAGGAGATCTGAAGAACTGGACACTTTGCAATGCTTACTGGCATTTACTGAGCTTGAAAAGTATTTGACCAAGCTTAGTCAGCACTCCACCTGCAGAAGAGCTGGCATGCCTCCCGCTTCCAGGAATCTGGTGACGACAGCTGCAGCAGCTGCCTTGGAAGCTGCTGTGATGACGGCATCTGGCGCTGACTCAGAAGCTATGAGTGCTTGCACCATCATCACTCCATCCGTAGCTGCCAGATTTGTTCCACATTGCGGCAGATCCTGCAGCATTTGCAGCGTGTCTCTGAATGCACGGAATGCATGTGCCAAGCCTGTGAGCGCTGCTGGCAACATCTGAATCACAGCAAATGTTCTGTTTCAAGTCAAGGCAGACCATTGGCAACATGTGCAGGCTTCTGACATTGCAAGTGGCGACAGACTGCAGGGCAGCTCAAACAGCAGGAAATGCAGAAAAGCAAACAGACAGGGAACAGAAAGGGAACTGGGGCAAGATGAAGGGGGAATTACATCTTCGTGCTCTAGGACACTGACAAGGGGTCTCCAGTTCCATTCCTTGGTGGCCTTGACCACTCTGGGTCGGGAGTCCTCATACAAAGCTAAAGCCTTCAATGCCCCTAGGGGCACATGCTCAAGTTTGCATGCAGCCATGCATGCAGCACTGTAACAAATTTTGCAGAAACAGTACACTGCAACAGTATGTACTGTATTCACCGTATGGACAGCAACATCTGTATTGATGACAGTCATGGGACCTTGTTATGCCTGTAGTGGCACAGAAGCTTCTTCATCAGCTTGACTCACAGTGGGCACTTCAATGTGAACACATTGGATGTACATACAATGGCTGCAGTGTCATGAGGATTGTCAAGACCAGAATGGACGCCTGGAGTGCAACTGGCTCAGCTCCTAAAAGGATGCACATTTGCATCAAATGACCCTGAACTGACAGCTTGTGCACTAGGACCACAAAAAGTGGCGTCGCTTGCAGTCGTCAGCCAAGAGACATAGCACAAATCATGCCAGTATCCAGATTTCACAGTGCCCAGGCTCCCCAGTACCCCAGTACTACCCCAGGTTTTCAGTACCCAGGTAACACCCCAGGTATACAGTATCCAGGTAACATATCGGCAGAGCAAAAAACATTGCGTGCACTTCATGACCCAAGCAGGTCTAACCTACTAAATCTGTGCAGGAGAAGCTCTGCCACCTGAACATGTGTTGTATCTATGCCATTTACAAAACCTACATGTTCACACCTATGCCATTTACACCATTTACACGTGTACTTACCTATGGCAGCAGCAGTCAGACTAGGGCTGCCCAGAGACAAAGCATTCAGCAGCATGGGCAGCACAGCAGGCCTGGCAGAGAACACCAGCTCCCTCCCCGCCTCACTGTGGTTGCTGATGCAGCTCAACACTCCTGCTGCTGGTGTCATGTCACCAATCACATTGCTGGCTAAACACTTGGCTGTGACCTGCAAGCGAGTGTACAAGGTCAAGTCACCTTTGCATCACACATGCAGTGGTGGAATGAAGCGGAATGCAGATTGAATCCAGGAACCCCCTGTGCTGCTGCGCCTGTTTCGCTAGTACCGTGGTGACTTCATAATGAACATCAGGCATCAGCATTGTCAGCAGTGGAGAAGGCGAGTGTCTGTGTCGCAGGTGCTTTGTGGTGTTGCATGGCCCTGTTGCTTTGCAAAGTCCGGCTAATTGTGGTTTCTGGAGCAAGTACAGTGTGGGTTGCAGACCCCATCAGCAGGAACAGCAAAAGCGTCAATCTGTTACATGCTGTCGACCTGCTTGTTAATTTTGAGATACAGGCAAGAGCAACTCTTCTCAGCAAAGCTGCTGTGTTGATTCGTGTGCTTGTGAGGTGCGCCATTCAGTGGCACAATGGAGGCAAAGCCTTGAACACAGAGGGACTAGTCATTACTTGCTATAGCTACAACCTTACAGCAGCTCAGGAATCCAACTATGCAGAGGCCGGCAAACCAATAGTGTAATGCAAATGCACAGTGGCTTTGCATTGATGACTCACCCCAGCAAGGTCAAGCTTGAGCAAGTCTTCCCTTGGAGCTGCTGCTTTTTTGGGGAGCAAATGCTGCCACAGAATCAAACCAGCCTGCAAGCGTTCAGAGCCAGATTGCAGGACCTGTCACCTTTCACACACAGGCTATGATCTACTGTATGAGTGCGCCAGAGATGCAGGCACAGAGTGTGCTGCAACAGTAGCTTTGTGATGTTCAGATGCTGCAATTCCTTGTTCAGGCTGCAAGCTGTTGACGGCGCTAGGACCGAAATGTGCAAGGCTTACCTGGGCCTTTGGGATGTTAGGAAGGGGCTCGGCTTTACTGCCTTTGCCAGGAGGTGCAGCCTTGTCTGACTTGGCTGCTTTTTCAGACTTGGCTGGCTTGTCTGATTTGATGCCTGCGAAGCTGTTGAGCAAAGCAGGCAAGTCCTGACTGACAGCCCAGACATCGTCTGCCATCCATGCTGGTTTTGCTGACTTTTTCGACTTCTTAGCTTTGCTGCCTGTTTTCGGAGGCATTCTGATTCCAGCAAAACAGTCTCAGTCTAGAAAGAGCAACATGTCGGTATGCCTATATGCTTTCCTCCTAAAAAGGAAGGCCACCATCACTTGTGCTACCCGGACTGTATCGTACCCATGATATGGCTCAACGGCAGTCACAGATAGGGACGCATCACAGCGCCCGCAGTCAGCTCAGCGCTACGTGTGGTGAGACTCAGACAATACCTGCCTTTCTGTCTAGATACTGAGGCGTAACGCCTACGTGGCCACACGTAACGCTCGACGCTACACTTCGAAGCTGACTTGGAGCTGACAAGACAAGCTGCACCGCTCAAACACCTGTATGGCAAACTGATGTACGGCTGGCTGTGTCCTGACAAGTGCTGAGGCAGAAGACTCACGTCTGCCCGACAGCTGATTTTGCAGATGCCTGTAAAGACCTATTCAGGTCCACCAGTGACCACTTTGGTGCGCGTGCCAAAGCAGGCTAAGCAATGCAATAACTTTTTGCGTCGCAGAGTTAACCGCATTCGTTCAGTAAGGGCACCGCTCGCAGCTCAACAAGTACTTGCAGCAGCAGGTATGGATCAAAGAGCAAGTCAGGACGCCAGACTTTGCGACACACCGTCCACTTTAGCCTCGACCGTGTGCAATATTGTCGTGCAGCGCCCGTTGCTCCGTTGCCAGCTCTGAGAAAGATTCCTAGCAGCTTGAGCGAGATCGATAACGGGAAGATACTAGGATTTGGCACCGATCTAGCAGCTGACCACCCTGTAAGCTGCAGCTTCACAGCGTTCTCTGCCCGCTTGTGACCCAGATTTTGCCCACACTGCTACAACACATACTGACTTGCAACACTGATGGTCAGTTGGCTTTTCTTAGGGCTTTGGTGATGAGCCATACAAGAGGCGTAGAGTCAGTATTGCTGAGCTAGCAAGAGATCACCAAGTGTAAGTCTCTGGTCCCTGCTCCCTCATCGCTTGCCCAAGTCCTGCTTAGCTCAACAGCCACATCGCATGCACAGCACACTGTGCCTGGCTCAAGCGTGACATGCTGTGTCCAACATGCAGAGGAACTCCCATCCCCCGTATTGAGTACACAGCTGAAGAAGTGCAGACCTGGGGTACTGTGCTGAGGGAGCTGACACAGCTGTACCCTCAGCATGCATGCCAGGAGTACCTGCGCAACTTTCCCTTGTTCAACTTCAAGGAGTCCGAAGTACCTCAACTGGAAGAGATGTCACGCATCCTCAAGTGAGCGTCCTCTCATATTATCTGCAGAGGTGTCAAGACTCATTTTGCTATTCACATGTTGTATCATTTGGACTTTTCCAGTCATTCGCCGCTGTGTCTCAACCCCCAGCATTCTGACAACAGTCATGCCTTCTCCTGAGTCAACAGGTACAAACAGCATGCATCAGTTGTGCTACCTGAACACGGATGCAACACAGTACTCCTACAGTACTCCTGCATGAATAAAACCAATTCCATAGTTGCCCGTACCACCTGTCCGCGCTCGTTTTGCAGGGATACGACAGGATGGCAAATTCGGCCAGTGGCGGGCCTCCTGCACCCGAGGGACTTCTTGAATGGGCTAGCCTTCAGTACCTTCCACAGCACGCAGTATGTGCGGCACCACAGCAAACCCATGTACACTCCTGAGCCTGATGTCTGCCATGAACTATTAGGTATGCTGCCCTTGCGACACAGTTCACATAAGTTTTTGTTTCCACATTAAAAGTGTTGTTTGTGATATCAAACAAGCCTTGTGAGACGCTCATCATGCAGTAGACATGCATCTGACGCTGGTGAGTCATCGGCTTCTTGTCCAGCTCCTGCTCAATTGCTTGCTATGTGGACCATCACTCCCCAAGCTCTCACACTTCTTGTGTGGTTACGCCTCTGTTGGAGCTTGCTGCCCGCAGCAGACAGACAGCTTTGTCATGGCATTAACGCAAAAACCATTCCTCGTGTTAGCCAGAGCCTGCAACTACACCCTCACTATGTCAACAAGTACTCCTCCCTGAGATGCACACATCTGCAGTACTCAGGCGTCAGTAGTGCCTTTGGGAGTACACTTTGCGCCTGGAGAACCTTTGAATTGAAAAGAGTGATGCAATCAGGCTGGGATTGTCTGTCTGTGTGTGGTGCAGGCCACGTACCCTACTGTGACCTGGTACAAAACATTGGGGTGGCCTCACTGGGTGCTGATGAGATTGTCTGTCTGTGTGTGGTGCAGGTCATGCACCCATGCTGGCAGACCCCTCCTACTGTGACCTGGTACAAAACATTGGAGTGGCATCACTGGGTGCTGATGAGAAGCAGATCTGGCACCTCACCAAGCTGTACTGGTTCACGGTGGAGTTTGGGGTGGTGAGGGAGGGGGGCCAGGTGAAGGGGTTTGGGGCTGGGGTCTTGTCAAGCTACGGGGAGCTGCAGCACATGGCTTCAGGTCAGTTGTTACATTAGTGAGACAGGCAAAACTTCTTGAGCAGGTGACGGCTAGGATGTCTTGCAATGGTGTACAGCATGCAAACATGCCTGCTTTTGGGGCTGGCAACTGCTTTGTATATCCTCAAGTAATTCCTATGCTGCTGACTTCCATTTTGGAAATTGTCTGTTGAGTCTGCTGATGATCCCAAGGACACAAAACGAGTTGGATTGATTGGTAGGTTGGAGTGACACGCATGTCAGACACATGTATGCGTTGCATCAGCAGCCTTGCAAATGTGCGCAATATGCAATACCCCAAGGTCATAGACCTTGGGGCAAATCTCTAAAGCTTTCTGCATCCCAACTCTGCAAATTGGGGCTGGCGCTCAGAGATGGCATGTCTGTCTGTGTGCTTGTTTTGTTTCAGTCTTATTGCACAGCCTGGTCACGTGATTTGAACTTGTGTGATTGTGATGTCAATTTGTGGTCATGAGTACTGAGTACCATGTGCATTGGGTCCATGCATTGTATGTCAGTACTGCAGGCGACATGATCTGAGCTGGATATGTCACTGCCTTGCTTGTAACATACACTGCTGGTACTCCCAAGCATTCACAGGCAGGGAAGTGCTCATCGAGCAAACTTTGCAAAGTTGTTTGCTGCCATTGCAGGAATGCCCAAGTTAGTTGACTTGGACCCATTTGCAGCACAGCCCAAAATGAGTTACAAGGATGGGTACCAGAAGCAGTACTTTGTGTTGAACAGCTTCAAGGAGGGTGCCAAGCAGCTTCTTGACTACTGCCTCAGCATCACAGATCCTGATGTGGTGACACAGCACCTACAGAACCTGAACCGATCTGAGAATTCACTTTAGACAATACACCGTCTGCATCACATGTACAATATGTTTAGGGAATATTTAAATCATGGGCTAGACATTACAAAGTAGCTTCTGCACAGCCTACAGAACCACCTTAGCATGGCAAGTTGCGCCAACAGCTACAGCTAGATCCTTGTGCTACAAAATGCTAGAGCAGCAGCCATTCAAATGAACACTCTGAAGTACTCTTGAAGTTGTGAGCAAGCTACAACAAAAGAGCTGGAGGTTGCTTGATGCTTGAGATATCTTTTGTGTGTTCAAGCAAGGAATTGAGCGTGCTTGCAAGCACCAATTGGTGCTGTTATCACATTGTACAAGTGTGATCCAGCACTTGTAAAGCTTGGTGCGGTCTGGAATCTCAAACAGTTATGTTCTGAGGTCGAACATCTGCAAATGTGAAGTTGGATGGGGTGTTGAGCGATTGAGGTCATTGTTCTGAAGCAATGCATCTTGCCAGATCTGTAATGCTAGCTAGATCAACCAATAGCACTATTTATGCTTTGACACTCAAGCAAAATTCCTGTAGGCTTGAGCAAAAGCAACTTGTTCACATACGCGTACACTTGTGATTGCCAACAAACAGGGGAGAACAACATGACAAGGCAACAACGACACAACTAACCAAGCTGGTTGTACTTGTACATATATGCTACAATTGGATATACCACATTTGTATGCACTACACGAGTACTCGCATACACTACAGTGTAGTGCAGTGACTACACTACACTTGTTGAAACAAAGCCACCGGGAGCACCACACAGCTTTGACCTTTGAACGCTGCTAAGTACTTGCTCTAGTTTTGTCGTGGATCCATCTAGACCATTCAACTCTGTAAAGCTGTCATTGTTGAGTTATATCTACGTTGCACTGCTGCCTTGTATACAGTGTGCTATGAGCACCAAACTTCTCCGTTGTCTGACCCTGAGTCAGTGTATGTCTTGTGTACAATGAAACCCTGCATGAATCAGACAAGTGAGGCTACAACTGCCAACGCATGCTTGTAAGCTGGTGTTTCAGATGTTTTTGGATGGTCAACACAGATGTTGGTGGCAGTGTCAGCAGCAGCTTCACCTCTTCCTTATCCTTCGGAGCTGTTTTTGGTTCATCCTCGCCAGACTCCTGGCAATCTGTGTCATCACTCCCCTGCAGATAAGAGAGAAACTGAGGACATCAATCAATAACAGCAAAAGTATGGTTGTGCATGTGTGCCTGCAGACACCAAATTGGCAAGCGGGGACACAAGAATCTGCCGTCAGGTGTGTGTTGCCAGATGGTTTGCAACACGTGTTGTTATCCAAATGGCATACTTGAAGTGAGGAGTGACTCAGAGAGTTGTGTGCTTGCACATATGTGCATGACAATCGATCTGGAGGATGTACTAGATCCAACATGATGTATTCGAAAGTATGCACCATGGACCTTGAAAAGCGCAGGAGACAACAATGATGCAGGGTGCTGCCAGTACCTCAAAATTAGCGGAGTTATCAGAACAGGCATCTTCATCCTCTGGCAGAGTCTGTGATAAGGCTCTGTCGCTCTGCATGCAAAAGTTCTGTTGATATAATGATGTCAGACACTACTCGCATTACAAGTGTATACCTCAAACTTAACTCCACTCCTTCTGAGCCACAGACAAAGGTGAGCCCACCGCTCTTCCTTGTTGCTGACCAGGACCCCAGACTGCAGCAACTCCAAGTCCCTGGCAAGATTTGGCTGATTGTGTGCTCGGAAATGATCCGCAGTACCCTCGACGGCGGCCACCAGAACTTGAGTCAGTCTTTCTCGACTATGCTCTGTGTCTTCAATCTGGCTGGTCTGAAGCAGGCAAGTTATGACGCTGTAGTTGGACAGCATGAAGACCATCTGATCGTCATTCAGCCCTGACCCATGCCTGCTGGTATTCATCAGCCTCAAGACAGGACCTTTTTTGGCATTGTTGCAATCATCGCATGCCTTCCCTACGTTGCTGCCGCAATTGGCCGCAACCTCAATGATATCGCACAATTCTATTGAGCTGTCATAAGCGTACTGGTTGCGCTCGGCCAAGCAATGAAAAACGTTGCATTCTGTGATGTGATCAAGGACTAGACGCAGGTTGGTACCCTCAGCTCTTAAGCAGTAGATACAGCGATTTGGACCAGGCAAGCCTGTTGCTCCACATGGGTAAATGCGGCGCTGCTTCTTGCGGATGCCCTCGATGAATTTGCCCTTGCTGGGTAAATTCATCTCAGCGAGCACAGAGACCTCTGCCCACATTGCCGGACAGTGAAGTGTGTGTGAGGCTTGACCCTTGACTCAGCTTACCTTGACTCAGAATCTAGCACTGGGGCTGAGTTTTAAGTTAGGCTCTATACTCTTGTAGAAATCTTGTAAATGTGCAAAGGTCTAAAGACGAGAAGCACTGCACGAAATACTACAGGGCTGAGGGCACTTAGGAGAGGGCTGTAAGGTGGGTAAATAGGGCTGTTCCAGGAATTGCTAGAATCCACTACCCACAACCCCCCTGTTTTGGCAGGGTTTTGCACACACTCGCAGATCTTGATAACTCAAAAACCGGTAACTAACCTTGACATTAGCAGGCATCTGGCAAAAGGTCACTGGTCAGTTAGGTGAATATATATGTGCTCTGACACTCCAGCAAGAATCATGTAGCATTCAGCTACAAAGCAATTTGTTCACCCATGTGTACAATTGAGACGATACGATTGAGATTGTCAACAAAAAGGGGAGACCAACATGAGGATGCAACAGTAACCAACTAAGCAAATAGACCCATTGCTGCATGTACAAGCACAGACTCTGATAGCAAAAAAACCCTGCATGCTCAATTGCATCTACAAGATCAGCTTGTGCTCATGCCCTGCACTGCTTGGCCCTACTTCTTCTTTCCAGCTGGCACAGCTTGCTGTGCTGCAAGTGCTGCTGTGCGTTTCTCCTGCTGTCTCTCCTCCCAAGCATCCAACCTCATGACCTCCTCTGCTGCAGACTGCTGCACAGCTGCTTCTTGCCTCTGCACAGCTGCATGGTGTCGCTGATGTGGACCAATCTCAGGAAGCTTAGGCAGGTTCTGACAGAAGCGCACAAAGGATGGACTGTCAATGGTGTGCTGGCGGTATGCTGACTCATCCTCTACTCTGGGGACTGGACCTGTCCTGATTGACAGGTCTCCTGCTCTGCCTGATTGGGCGTAGCTGTCTCTGGAGACTCGCACCTTCCTGCATGCATGTTGTGCCTTTGGCTGACGGCACGTTTGACTGCATGTACATACTCTTGTGTGATAGGAAGCTTTGCTATGTGTTAAGTATGTTTGCCCTTAAGATGTACAGCAACAAGATGTTGACTTGTCCTTCAGCTGGTCTGCATTCCAATTGTTGCACTATGCCTTCAATGCCACCCAGATTCGAGCTGAGTTCTTCCTACTAGGAAGCTCCTTGCTCTGCCTGTCTCCCAATGCAAAGCATGGACAACAGCTGGTGAAAGCATCCAAAGCAAAGATGTCAGGTGAAGCAGGTGAAACCAGGAATCAGAAGGAAGGCCGCACCTGCTTAGAGCCTTGTCTAATGAGAACTCATTCTCACTTTCCATGTACCGCGCCCGCCCAGTGTATCGAGCCATCTTGGGTAGCAAAGGCTCTGGAATAGTGCCTGCAGGGGTGAGTAAGAGTTCCAGCCAGCAACACTCAACTGCAGACTTTGCTAATGCATACATGCAGTCTGTGAGCGTCATGTACATTTGCACATTCCTTCACTGACCACATGTTTTTCCCTAGGATCCAGTCCTGAGGAGCTCCTTGTACAGTGTAAAGCACTGGCAGTAAGCGCACCATAAGCGTCAAATGCTGACACAGGAGAAGCATGTCAAAACCTGACAGCACAACACAACTGTACTATGCTTGGGCAAAGCGTCGGGCATAAGCCAGCTGTGGTCATGCAACTTTGATCATTGGCATACTAATGAACATGTCATACAGTGTCAAGCATGCCATGCATGTATGCAAGGACAGATCAGCTGACAGTCACCATACTTTTCGTCTCCATCTTGCGTTCAGGGAACTGCCTGCAGCCTTCAAATGGGGGTGGGCTCCCCTGGGGCATGGGCACAGGGCGCTTGCCCTCTGCCCTGGGGCCACTTGTGGACGGCCCTGAAATGAAGTCACCTCAAGATTAATCTAGTGGCCTGAAAAGTCATGACTCTGTGCTTGCATGCATCAGGCTACATGCAGATCTAGCATCTATGCAGACTTTTGAAATCCAATTAGCTAGGCCCAACACAGAAGTTTCCTGATTGCATGGGCCGCTTTGCTTCATGTCGCTCCTCAGTCAATCCTGACCAAAGAGACAAGAGCTGTACCTGCATAGGCTAAGTGCCTTCTGTACTCTGGGTGCAGCTGCCGCCTTACATAGTAAGCCCTGTCGCAGCCCAGAACTGCAGGCTCTGCAGATTCGTGTGGATGTTGTGGTGAGATGGCTCGCCTGTGTCACAGACATGCAAGTCAAATGCTTCACCCTATATGAAGATGCCCTCGTATAGGGCCAGTCAAGCGGAACAAGGGTGCATGTGTGTAAGGGGGGATAGATATACCTTCTGGGCATTGGAGCAAGGGGTGCTTGAGAGGAGCTCAGGTCAAGTCCATTGCTGAAGTTCTGCACAATGGTGAGCTGACAGTGTTGAATTTGCAGGGCTACTGACGAAACTCTTGGTGGATGCATTATCAGATGCACACGCCTAAACCTTAGCTGGCAGTTGTTGCAAGGAGGCTTACGTCTGGCTCAGAGATATGTCTGCGGCCCAGGTGACCCCCGCCCAGTGATGCAACTCTCCAGTTGGGTGAGCTGCCGGGAATGCCCTGGAGCTCAAGACTAAAGCGCGGCATGCATACGCTGCAAACCAAAGGTGGGTTGGCAGGTGGGGTTTATTAGAAAGCTGTAGGCATGTGTGCTGGTCTGCCTCAAGTGTTTCAGGCATTGAGCGTGGTACCTGTGAAGTTCCTGCCCTTCCATGGAAGGCAGTGAAGCATACGATTGGACTTCGCTACGGCCGCAAAGAAACTTTCGAGCAGAGGATTGACTGCTTGCGCATGCTGAGCCTCCGAGTGGCAGTTGTTTCGATGCTCTGGCTGGTAGGAACGAACGTTCTCGAGTTGCGGCAAGCACAGCAGCGATGCCTACGCTCAAATTTGCGCTGGTGATGCCGATCGAGAGGGATCCAAGGGCTGCATGCATGTTGACGGAATGCAGGCTACTAAATGCTGTTTACGCCGCGTTCCTCATCATCATCGTTGGCAACACAAAGCTGACACACTAACTACTCACCAGCATAGCTTCTGTCACGCCGTCCCGCAGGCTCACTCTGCAACATCTGAGTCGCGTCTTCGTGAGTACACCCGTTGGAAAAAAAAGGTACTTTTGAGTTTCGAATCTGCCCCCTGTGCGCCGACCACAAACCCCGTCTCCCGGAACGTCTCGAAGGTCTTCCCCAAACAAAGTCCTCTCCCGGATCGCGACGCCCTCCCCGACAAGTGGTAGGTATGCAGGCATTCAAGAACATGGCGACAAACGCTATGGGCGGAGGCCCAGCTGGGCCAGCTGGACCCCAGGCCGGGTCTGAAAGCGTCCCGTCGGGACAGAACAACGACAGCAACGCACAGCAGCAGCAGCAGCAGCAGCAGCAGCAGCAGCAGCCTCAACAACAGCAGTCTCAGAACACAAACAGCAGTGCATCCCAGGTACCGTGCCGGTTTTGGTGTTCAACGTTGCTGTCACCCTGGTCGAAACGAGATCTTCGAGATTAGGTTGCACCCATGTCGGCTTCCCAGCTATCATATGTAAGCAAGCATTTCATCGACACATAGACCTGACATAGTTGTGTAACAGCTGCGTTTGCTGTATATTGGTGCGGGACATTGAGTCGTTTTGTGCTCTTATCCGACACCAAGTGTCACGTTGCAGGAAGGCCACAAGCTATCCGACAAGCCTATCATTCCAGACGAGCGTTTTGCCAGACCTCAGCCACAGGAGCCAGAGCAGCAGGAGGAGGAGCCAGAGCCAACTTTAGCTAGCAAGTATGGAATCACACTACCTGCTGGAGTACCCATGGAAGGCACCAACACATACACCGGTGTCCGCTCAGCAGAGGATCTTTCTTCCAACCTCCCAGTTATTGTTTCCAGAGACACAACTGTTGCCCATACTGGACTTGGGCGTCACACACCGGGTGCAGCTGGCAGCTTTGGCTTCACAGGTGCAGCTGACAATGCACACAGCGCAGCCTATGGTGGTGCTGGATCTGCCAACAGCCCTGAAGTCATGGCAAAGAAGGCTGCTGACATCACAACTGCCCTAGGAGTCAATGACCACATTGCAGGCATCTAGAGCTGCAAGTCAGACGCAGGCTTCCAGCATCAATGACCTATGCATATGCTTATGAACAAATGCTAAGGATGTTCAGAACTATAGTCTTCTGGCACCGTAATGGGCCAGTAAAGTTTGACTGCAGACTTGCTATCTATAAAATCATAAAACACCGAGCTTGTTTCAGAAACATAGAATCTGGACGTCTGCAATGTTTTAGACCTCCCGTTTATCGCTGAAAAGGTTGTGTGTCAGTTGGTCTCTCGTCAAACAAAGCTCTTCCGAACATTGCATCCTACTGCGCTGTGTATATCTCTGACATGCATCCGGTCCAATGTGATGAAAGCATATTGTGTGGCTCAATGTTACATGTGCATGGCCTGTGCATCAAATTGAATGCGGCATGAAAATGTCCTGAAAACTTGTGACTGCCTGTGGAACTCATCCAGCACAGTCACAGTATGTCACACAAATGTCGGCAGTGAACGTACACGTTCGCAGGACTGCTGTTTCGCACTGCATGCACCGCATGCCTATACAGCCTGTGCAGAGTGGCTGGTTTCGGAGCATGCGCATTCCTTTGAGCTCGTCGCTGCATCCAGATTGCGCACGCACGCGTTGATCCTGTCCAGGAGGCAAAGTTTGACGGCTCTCGTGTCATGACTTCTTGAACCCACTGCATTGGTCCCAAGCGTCATCATGGACGCACCCGTACACAGAGCACGATGCCTCTTGCAAGAAGTTTTCGGTAGGTTCCCGGGTCGGGCATCCCGCTTTTGTTTCAGACCAAAACTGTATGCTGCTTACAGGTTTTGGCAGCTTTCAAGGAAAGCAGCAGGAGGCGATCACTGCTGTATTATCAGGTCAGGGAGGTTGCTGCTTAGCCCTTGTCTGGATTGCCTGTCTCACAAGCCACAGCAGGTGTTGCCGGCAAGTAAATCTACCTGACTTCTTTCAGGAAGGGACGTCTTTGTGCTGATGCCTACCGGTGGAGGCAAGTCGCTTTGTTACAGCCTTCCCGCCCTGGTCAAACCAGGCACGGCCCTGGTTGTCTCTCCCCTCATTGGTATGCAACACTTGCCTGTACCCAGCGATCATCATAAGCAAGCCTGTTGAAAAAGTGAAATCAGTTCTGTTACACCCTCTGCAAGTCACGTCTTATGCTTATCAGAACTTGAAACGTTTGATGCGCGATTGGCACAAGTGCTCGGCTGTGTTGGCTGGCAGAATCTTGTAGAATCCTTCTTCTTCTTCTCCATCGTCAAAATTGCACTTGGGTCTGGCGTCCTGCCACACATTGATGCTGCTCTTGCAGCTCTCATGGAGAATCAAGTTGCCAATCTACAGAAGAAGAATGTCAAGTGCAACTTTCTGTCCTCGACCAAGACTGCACAAGAGCGTAGCAGCATTCTGCAAGACATCAAGTCTGCTGCTCCTGCCCTCCGGCTCCTCTTCATCACACCTGAGCTGCTGAGTACTGAGGGCTTCATGGGCATCCTCAAGGCCATGAACTCAAGAGGCACTCTGACCCTCTTTGCCGTGGATGAAGCTCACTGCATCAGCTCCTGGTATGTCAAAGTGCAAGAGGGTGCCTTGGGCAATGCCAGATCATCCAAAACAAGATGCAGCAGCTGAACAATGCATCTGCTCATGCATGATGCATGAGGTTCCGGCTGTCCTGCCTCTCTGGCTTGGCTTGCTGTGCTCAAAGCTCAGACGGGCTGATGTACACCTGGTTTCAACATGTCAGCGACATGTGCAAGGAGTATATGCTTTGGCATGCTCAACCACAAGCATGGCATGACTTCAGAGACATTGGCGCAACAACCCCACAAGTTACTCAAGTTGTGTAAAGCATTGTGGCCAGTCTGATAATTGAACAGGTCACATGCTGTAAGCACGCAATCAACCAGCTGCTGAGTCTGCAGCAGTCATACTGTCAGGCCAAAACCTACTTTGAATTTGGCCGCAGCTACCTGTCATCCTCAACATGGGTAGACTTGGAATCACCAATTTTGCATGCATTTGCACAGTGTGAGATCTGTGGGGTGTTCACAGGGGACATGACTTCAGGCCAGCATACAGGAAGCTAGGTATGATCCGACAGCAGCTGCCTGGCGTTCCCATCATGGCTCTTACTGCCACTGCTGCACCTCAGGTGACCTCCATCATCCGCACAGACAAAGTGAACACTGTTCCTTCTGCATGTCGGAGTTCTCATTTGATTCTCATCAAGCCAGATCCAGAACAGCAAGCCATTCCAAACAAGTCGACTGGCAGGTGTGGTGCGACGATGATTGCTGCCTTGTGAGGTTGGCTGCTCATTGGGTCCTGTTTCTGAATACCTTCTTTCTGCATTTGATCTGATCATGTTTTCTCATATCACAACTCAGAATAGTTGTTTGAGCAAGACAGTCGTCTGGTACTTCCATCCTCCTGCATGTTATGTTACAGTTTGTGGTCAACATGAGACAACCCTTGGTGCTGATGTCATTCAACAGGATACTGACAACCTTGGCACTTCTGTACATCCTAGTTGGTGGCTGAAGATGGAAATTCTCCTCCTCCTCCCTTCTCCTCTCTCCTTGCCCCATATCACTGTTGAATTCCTTGCCATGCAGGTGCAAGTTGATGCAAGATGATGCAAGATGATTGTGGCTGAAGATGTAATTTCCATGCTATGCAGGTGCAAGATGACATCATGAAGCAGCTCAGAATCCCCAGTGCTGTCAAGCTAGTCTCCAGCTTCAACAGAACCAACATCCATTACTCAGTCAAGGTAGTCACAGAAGCACAGTCAGAGCCTCTGCCACATATAGTGGCTCTACTGAAGGAGGGCAGAAGGGCTGAACCAGACGGGGCATGGCCCTGCAGCATCATCTACGCCCTGAAGAAGGAGAGTACAGAGGAGATAGCAGCAGGACTCACTCACAAGGGTACAATCTCCATGCTGATATCAAGCTGATGTGGTTATATTCGTGCATGCTTGCCGGCATCAGCATCATATGCTGTAATAGTTTTGTCTGCTGGCGCACTATGTCAGCCCCATACATACATACAGCCCATCGGCACTGCTGGCCAAATTTTGCATACTGCTTACTGCGGGCATAGGCACTGCATCCAAGGCAAAAAAGAAGAAGAAGAACATGCTTGCCAGGATGCACAGACTGCGACCAACCTCGCATCAGCAAAAGGTCGCAAACACACCCATGATCATGCTGTCCCTCCCCCTCCCCCATAGTTTCCCCTTCCAAAAGTAGCTTTTGCCTTAAAGCCAATAAAATTGTTCTGTAGCATGTAATAAACTCTTTAGGGCATTGGGCGTTCTGAAACAGGGTGCCCAACACGCCTCACCCTTTCAGCTTTCCTGTAGTGCAAACACGCAAATCGGCACAATCGTTGCTTTTCTTTCCTTTCTACTTTGGATTGTCTGATGTCCCACTCCGCCTGCTATTTACTTGTAGGCATTCCTTGTCAGGCGTATCATGCTGGGCGGCCTGCAAAGGAGAGAAGCAGAGTACTGGAGGACTGGAACGAGGGACGGGTGCCAGTAGTTGCGGCTACCATTGCATTTGGGATGGGCATAGATCGTGCAAGTAAGGCTCATCCTGCTTCGGCTGTGTAGAGCAAGGCTTTGACCTGACTACATCACATCTCTGCAGCCAGTAGCAGCCCATGTGCTGCAACCTGGCTGCTGTGGAGCCATCAGAATTGAAGTCTGGGTTGGAACAGGGGGAAAATGTCTCTTGTGCTGTGTTCCTGGTCGTAACCTACAGCACCTGATCGTAATGACAAGGAGAACAACAATAATCATATCAATAATTCATTCATACTGCACACAGCTTGCAGCCATCTGCTACAGCCACATGGCAGACACCCAAAACATGTGACTGTCACATGGATTGTCACAAGGCCTGCCCTGCACCTATCTCGCTCGTTATGAGCCAGACAGCGTAAATATCATGGTTGTTGTTGTTTGTTGCTGATATTCCTGTTGCTGTTGCTGCTGCTGCTGTTGCTGTTGCTGTTGCTGTTGCTGCTGTTGTTGTTGCTGTTGTTGTTGCTGTTGTGGTTATTGTTGTGTTCTTATCTTAGGGTTTAGGGTTTAGGGTTTATATAAGGGTATATGTGCGAGCAGGCTTGATGGTGCAGATGTGAGGCTGGTGGTTCACTATAGCCTGCCCAAAACCCTAGAGGGCTTCTATCAGGAATCTGGCCGAGCTGGGCGGGATGGTAAGCCAGCGCGCAGCCTTGTCTTCTATGGTCTGAGTGACAGGGACCGCATGGACTGGATTCTGGCCAAGCAGAAGAAGAGCAAAGGCAGAAAGCGCAAAGCAGGTGATCATTAAAGTAAAAGTGCAAATGATATGCATATCAGGAGGTGAAAGGAGTTGGTTTAGCTGACAGGCTGGTGACTTGTGTCTTGTTTGGATCTTGTTGCTGCCCAGCTTACTATCATTCGGCATGGAGTAGCTTGAGCAGCTGCTCGTCTTGTTCTTCTGTTCGCTGCAGACATTGTGTTTGCTTGTATCAGCATCAACTATGGTGCAGCTCATTTCTATGTTTCCCTGACCTTGTGTGGCTTATTCTTTCTGTTGAACTGGTGTTCACAGCAGATTACTGTCTAGCATGCATGATGACACAGCACATACTGTTGTTGGGACGCTGATTGCCAAAACTAGACTTTATACAGGAACCTACTCATGACAGCACCTGCCCCTGTTGTGTGAAGAATGGACGATCGAGTGAATAAATGCTGTTGCTATTGTTGTTGCTGTTGCTGTTGCTGTTGTTATTGCTCTTGTTGCTCTTGCTGACCAGAGGGCATACCATAGAATTATGCATTGTGGTGCAGATGACTCAGAGGCAGACAGCGCTGCAGCTGTGGCGGCATTCAGCCGGGTGGTAGCCTACTGTGTGACAGAGACCTGCAGAAGGGCCCTGGTGCTAGGACACTTTGGGGAAGCCCTGCCCCAGGGCTCCTGCACAGGGTGTGACTGCTGTGAGCAACCTGATGTGGTCAAGGCTCAGGTGTCACCATATTTCCTTTCTGCACACATGATCATTGCTGCATGGCAGCTCACTTAGTGTCAGCTTATCACTGGATCAATCCGAGTGTAGGAAGTGCAGTGAGATGTTCTGTCAGCTTATTGCTGGATCATCCTCAGTGTAGGAAGTGCAGCGAGATGCTCTGTCATCTTATTGCTGGATCATCCTCAGTGTAGGAAGTGCAGTGAGATGCCCTGCCATGAGGGTCATGCCATGTGTATTATAGTGCAGGTCATGCATAGCCTGTATCTTGACTCGTATGCAGACTTACTGTTGTTGACATGGCACAAGCTGATTACATGGCTGCAACCCTGTTGTGCATGTGATTGTGTGCATGCAGTCTTGAGTGCAACTCAGTCTGTCATGCATATGACTAAGAGTTGGTGTGATGAGTCCTAGAGAAACGAATTCAAATTGACTGACTGGGCGGTTGGTTCATTCATTGGTGATTGATTGATTGCTTGGTTGCTTGATTGACATCACAGCGTGGCATCACCCCAAGTTCTGTCTAGCTAGGGTTCAGCATGCAGCCAGGTAATGTGCCACACCTCATTCTTCATGCACATTGGATGTACCAGGGAATGGACAATGCCATATTGTGTGACAGGTGGCATCTGTCTTCTGCAGTTACATCAGCTGGATGGCGAGGTGCTGCAGCATGCTCAGCAGAAGGCACAGCGCTTTGGGCGAGGGGGCCCCCAAGGATCCAGGGCTGCCCATGGGTCAGAGGGGGACCCCTTTGCAGATGCAGCGCCCAGTGGGCAGTATGATGATCTGCCCTCTAGCAGTGAAGAGGAAGCAGGTGAGTCTGCTTCCCTGCTGGCTCTGTCACTGTGAGCCCAGATATATAGCAATTTTGACTGGAGCCTTGCGTTTCTGGGTTGCTTGCACTTGCTATACATGTTGATGCTCTGGATTTGCTATAGTGTGCAGCTTCACCCAACATCAGCACACTCTTGAAACCCATACTGGCAAGCTAACAGCTCCCCCACCATTGTGAGACTTGAACCGCATCTGTACCGGATCAGCCACTCAGCCAGCGCTCATCTGCTGCATTTCAGCTTCAAAGCATCATCTGCACAACCTTCAAGCAGTGTTTGGGGTGCACCTTGCAGGGGAGGGTGACTCAACACCCGAGGCAGCAGCAGCTGAACAGGCAGTCAAGAGGGCACGCCAAGGCGGGGCTGAAGGCGCATCTGGGGCTGTCTTTGCAGCCCTGGAGGCCGCTGAAGCTCAGCACAGCAGGCAGCAGCAAGGTAAGCATTGGTGTGCATGCCCATCATGTCATGCGCATACTCCTGTAAGGTCTTGCATCTTGAAGAAGATTGACAGCTACCAGCACATTGCTGTGCTGAGTTGTGCTGCGCTGTGCTGTGCTGCGCTGTGCTGTGCTGTGCTGCGCTGTGCTGTGCTGTGCTGTGCTGTGCTGTGCTGTGCTGTGCTGTGCTGTGCTGTGCTGTGCTGTGCTGTGCTGTGCTGTGCTGTGCTGTGCTGTGCTGTGCTGGCAGCACAACAAAGTCATGGGCCAGATGAGCAGTGCCTTCATCAGCCCAATATATATTTGTTTATGTATGTACAAATGAATCTACTAACATTTTTGTCCCCCCCCCTTGGTTTTACAATTATGTAAGTATTTATCCATCACAGCCAAGCAGGCATGTGTGCCTCCAGATAACATTGAACACTGACGCCAGGCACTGTGCTCAAGGGCCAACCCCTGTAGTCCTACATGCAACATCAATTCCTGGCGCTACTTCTGCTTTGCATTTCATTGATGCCAAAGCACCGAACCCTGCATAGCTGACCTGTCGCAAGATGCCTGAAGTAACTGTTCACAATCCCTGGGCAGGCCGCTATAATACTTGGCTTCTCGTTAGTTGACGTCAAAAGGCCTAGTCTTTTCTTTTCTTCCTTTTCTAACTGCTCACGTTTGTGTACAGATGCCAGCGCATCGCAGCGCTTGACTAAGCTTCTGCAGAACAAAGGCAAGTCTAAACAGGCAAGCCAGTCCAGTCAGCCACAGCCTTCTCCCGCCATAAGTGCTGCCATGCGCAAACATGCAGCTGACAGACTCACCAAAGCTCTCACAGACAACTCTGAGCTCAATCTCGAGAGCAGCCAGGCTGAGTCTGGAGCCTGCAGATGGGAATCTGACATCTTTCAAGGCAGCAACAGCAAATCAGCTTACCTCAGCAAGCTATCTAACTCAGTCTCACAGATCAAGCGAGCGCCAGATTTGGCTCAGCTTGGGGTTCCTGCCACAGTCTGGGTGCCTGATCAGGCAACATCATCCGCATGTCCAGACATGGCAGAAAGGATGCACTCCCTCAATGAGCCATCTGTAGAAGATGCGCGCAACGCAGCTCTATTGCTTTTGACATCCGATAGCCAACATGAACAGTCTTCAGCGCAGCCTGTGAGTGAGAGCAAGCTGCGCCAAATGATGCAAGATCTGGAGGATGCGTCAGGTACAGTTTCTAGAATTGATCTTCGAAATCTTGAGATCAATCAAGAAGATCTTTGAGTGGCTTGAATGCAGGTTGCAAGCTGATCAGGGCTGACTTGTTAGCATGTGGTCCCCATGCATGAGTCAGCAGTATGGCCACATGTCAAACTTTTTGTCATCTGTTCTGCGCGATGCAATTGCACAAGTGCACTGCATGCTTAGTATATTTGATACATCACGTGTATACAAATGTCACGGACATCATCTGCTTTCTTGTGTTGTGCAGGGCAAGAAGAACTCACAGCTATGATGTCAACTCTGCAGCAACTGAAGCAGGTGATCGTGACACAAGAGATCTTGGTGGCCACAGGTGCTGGAAAGGCAGTGAAAGGGTTCTCCAAGGCCAAGTCTACAAAAGTAGCAGAAGCAGCAAAAGCAGTTGTCAAGGCTTGGAAGCAATGTATACTACAGACTTGATACCATACCCTTTGTCTATAGCTATAGCAAAAGCTAGCAGTGGAATGTATGTGCGTCACAAGTATCTCAAGAAAATATGTTAAAGGTGTTGCCGATTAAAGGTGTTGCCGATTAAAGGTGTTGCCAGGACAAGGTGTCAGCTGCTACTGTGTCAGTTGTCATCATGCAGAGATGCAATGTGTCTCGAATTGTATGATGACAACAGAGCTGTGATTTTGCATGCCAAAAGGGCCGCTGTTCTGATGAAGTAATGCCCTTTTAAAGAATGTGTCCTTTGCTACAACGCAGCCTCAGCAAGAAAGCCCTATGCTTTGCACGCATGTCTTGCAGTCATTGCACAGCCTGTTCATTTTGGCTGACACTGCTCAGCACGCTCCTGAATGACTTAGCAAAGGTCTACATGTGGTACATACAAGCAATTACATGATGTGGTACCTTGATTACTGCCAATAGCATGGTATATGAGGTTACTGCATGTTGTAAGATTGGGCAGCACATGCCACTAGTTGTTGCATAGAAATTGGTTTGAGCAAAAGCAGAAAACAGCAGGAGTCCTATGTTCTTTCACCACATTGTGGTCTGCGTATGCAAGGTCAACACCGGCTGGCAGTCAATACAACAGGCAATGGGCGACTAACAGGTGACACGTGCCGACGTGGTCATACAGCTGCTGCTAGGTAACAAAGCAGCGGCAAAAGACAGCATATTGTACAGGAATGTCAATGCCTTCGGCCTTTTGCTTGTGGATTGATGGCACTAAATATCAGGACACACCACGTCAATGAAATGAATGGTAATGTATTGATATACATGGCAGGCACTGATGCCTGCTGCATCCTCCCTTGGGGCCAAGCATGTTGAATGCCTAGGCCATAGCAACCTGTTGTGCTGCATTCTTAATGCTGCGGGGCAGGTTTGCGATCCACTGGTTACCTCTGTTGATCTGCAGTTCCACAAGTGCACAACCTCAGGACGCTGAAGTCAGCATGGCATACTAGAGTGTTGCTGCCAGGCCATTGTCAGGAACGAAGGTGAGCAGCGTTTGCAAGGCATTGCATAGAACACTGGGGCATCTTGTTTGGTTTGGTGTTTTTTCTGGTGTAATTTGAAACATAAAGGAATCAAATGCATTTTATTGAATAGTGTCAGACACCAGCAAGCCAGACAGTTGCAACTTTTTGGGTACACATTATGGCTCACCTTCTCTGCTGGGGTCTTGGTGAACCACTCAGAGCTGTCGTCAAAGCCCTCACCAGCCTTGTTGAGGCAGCGCCCAGCAGTGATGTCACAGACAGGCAGACTGTTGGGGCAGCAATGGATGTGGTCCTCGCAGCAAGTGGCCTCCGGCAGAGGGCAGCAAGCAAAGGTGAAGCAGTAGCCGAAGTACTCGCGCAGGCAGCAGCAGGTGCTTCCTACAAGGGCAACATGATATGACGTCTTACTCAACTCTCAGTGAAGAGGCTGTGCTTCCAGAGTCGATTGATATGGGTGAGCTTGCAATCTGAAAACACTGCCGCCAGAGCCATGGCAAAGCAAGAGTGATGCATGTAAGACAGGCATGTTTGGCATAGACACATGCGCCATGCACAAGTGTCAAAGCAGATATGTATCATGTGCAACAAAAGAGAACAGAGACATGTGATGCATGTGAAGTGCAACTGCAAGGCAAGCCATCAACATGCATGAGCCTTACCAGCTGGGCACTGAGTGGTAGTGTCACACATTTCTGGCTCTGGAGTGGGTGGTGGGGTTGGACCAGGCTTGGGGGAGGGTGTGGGTGGGGCGGGTGGTGGGTTTGGTCCAGTCTTCACTGGGTAGGATGGTTGCATGGCAATGCCACACTGCCCAGGAGCATTGCTCTCGTGGCCACGGGCCAAACGGATGTAGCCTTTGTCACCCCACTGGTCAGTCCTGCATGCATGGTACAATGCATCAGCAGCAAGCCAGACCATAACATTGTGCTTAGAATTACATGCTTACGATCATGCTAACACCTCTGCTTGAGTACCAGTGCTTCTGATCATGTCGATACCTCTGCGTAAAATCCAGTACACGCAAGCCCTGCAGGGCACCAAAAATGCTGTGCCCTGCATGTGTTGTCTAAGGCATGGGCATGAATGTGAGCATGCAGAATGGGCACTGTTTGTGCCCTGAGTATGTAACACTGCTGGAAGCTACAAGCTGCTGCCTTGTGAGCCTCCCGTTATAATTGCTGCAAGACGTAAAGTTTTCTTTTCTCTACTCTCTAACACTGCTGAAGAATGACAACCTGTAGCTTGAGCATGCAGGTAGAGGGTTGACCAAGCCTCACCAAGAGTTCTTGACAATCCAGTAGTCGACGCTGACATTCTTGGAGCCAACTACTGGGAAGGAGTCATCTGAGCCATAGCCCACGACCAGGACACCGTGGTCCAGGGCTGTTCCACAAGGAGCCTCAAAGACTCCACCAGCATACAGCTGGAACTCACGCTGGTCTGCCTCAATGGCTACAGAGACTGGCTGGTTGGCCACTGCCTGCAATGCAAGCGTGGTGCCATCAGCTCCAAAATGCCCAAAAGCATGCAGCAAATTTGACCATATACGTCACTTTCTCTTCATCACTGCTTTAACATATGCAATTTTAACAACACCGCCCCACACCGTGTCTGCCTGCAAATGCCCTGATGAAACAAAGGAGCATAGAAGACACACACACACACACACACACACACACACACACACACACATCAAATTGCTGAGATCCCGACACTGCACATGTACAGATGCCAGCGTAAAAGAGGCAGCACATGAAGTGCATTCAGATGCATATGTGAGCAACTTCAAGGTGAGCGCAGAGACAGGCTAAACAGAGGGCAGTGCATACCTTCAACAGAGAAATTTCGTCGCTCCCTGGTACATCTTCATAATCATCAATACTCACAACATTCCTGTGCTCCTTGGCAACGATGCACCGGTCTTCTTCTGCCGTGTACTTGTAGTCCTTCTTGGTATCCAGGCCTCCATTCTTCTTGATGAACTCAAAGGCAAAGTCCATGAGGCCGCCATGGCAGCCGTGGTCTTGGCTGGTGTCACAGTCCACTAGCTCCTGCTCACTGAGGGAGACTAGCTTGTCTGTCACGATTTGGTTGATGCCCTCTACTGCACCCGTGGTGGAGAATGCCCAGCAGGAGCCACACTGCATACATGCAGCATCTGTCAATGCATACTCAAAAGGCACCTGCCAATGTACCTAGAGCAAGGCTACAAGGTGGCAGGAGTAAGCTCTTGCCCAGTGCATGCGCTTAGTCAAGGCATGCACTGGAGAGGTCCTTGCAGATAAGAAATGCGCAGATATGGTATGCAGCACGTTGAAGTGTAGAAAGCGATGCAGATCCTGCAGGGACAGGAATGGCATTTGGTGATCAGCAACAGCCAAATACGGCCAGTGTGACTTGCCCACGGTTAGTTAGTCATCAGGCAATTGAACAGATGCAGTTGATCAGGGGGGACAAAACACCTGCTCCTGGTTCTTGACAGGAGTGACAGCGCCCTTCTCCCTCCAGTCAACGGATGGAGGAGGCTTTGCATGGGCGTATCTGAAGGGGGTAGCTTGCAGAGCCCTCTCTGGAGCCAAGTCCGCCCGGTAGCCCAGCATAGATCGATATTCATCACGGCTGTGATCAGCAAAGTGGTTCAAGCCCAACTGCAAACAGGCACAAAGTGATACAGATATGACTGAACAACAGGTTGGCATTGTGTGTAGCTAGTTCACTAACACAGTATATCATCTCTACAAAAATGCTGTGCTCATGACTGCTCGCAACTGCTAGGGATGGTCGGGACGCAAACAGTCAGCTTACCCAGTGTGTCTTGTCATCTGAGTTGTATGACTCAATGAAGTCCAAGTTGTCTGCCCAAATCTCAAATCTACGCTCGTACTCCTGCAACAACGAATGACGGGTGACCAAGCCAACCTCGGTCAGATCGTTCTGGAAGATAGGTTGACACAATAGCTAGATCCCCAAAAGGACTTGCGCAACACGCAATAACGTGGGACATGCGGACAAACAATCTGGTACCTCAACGTTGTCCCGGTATGCACGCTTGAAGTCATCCACCCAGCTGCTGAAGACAGACTTCGGGTTAGCCTATAGCACAAAACGGTTGTTGAGCCACAAAAGCTAAGCGCGGCATAGTCCCCTCTGAAGTGTCGCTGGGTATGGCAAATCGTACCTTTGCTTGCTGCAAATGCAGCTTGTGCTCGTGACGACTAGCTGGCGTGATAGCCAAGGCAGAGGAGAGACCGAGAAGCAACAGCACGCTGGCTACCTGACACCTCATCTCTCCAACTAGTCTGCGTAGAGTCGCAAGACCTGGCCGGAAAAGTATCCCACGCCAATCACTGAACACAAGGCACTCCGCTGTTATTACAGCACGCCGGTTATCACGCGCAGTGACGCGAGGCCTTAATATCGTTTCCTTATGTTTCTGCTGGCATGTGGTCGCGCATGTGCAAGTGACTCAGCTGTTTTGAGACGACTCTTCAACTGAGTTGAGCGATCTGCCAGCTTACGTGACACGTCCTCCCTCCAGAATCAACGAGAATCCGTGCGTACTTGCAATGATCAAGACAAAATGTAAAGGTATTGGCTAGGTCAAGCTTGTAAACCTCTTCCAATGCCTCCAAGCCAGTAGTAGCACACAGTCTACGGGCTAGAAGCATTGGGGGTCATGCACATAAAACATGAACATGGTCAATTAATGCGCATCATGCTGAGCACTTTAGAACTTCCAGATATGCGCATGCAATGCAGACAGGTGACAATTGAAAGCTGTTGCTTTCATTACCAGAGACTTTTCAATGTGCCTAGCTCTACATCCTGGGCACATCCAGCATTAAAGGCTGCACATGTACCAAGCATTCATTTCAAGTACTGTGTTCATTTGTTGATGACTGCTGCATAACCCTGTATCATGCATGTCAGTGTTCATTGTAGCTACTGCTGCTGCCAAAAGACATCTATCAGATCTTATACAGTTCCAAGGAAGGACTGCTTCTGCAGCAATGCATCCCAAGGCTATCACAGCAGGACGTGCCATACTTGATTTTCATCAAATAAGCTAGGGACCCGCAGAATTAGAATCACAGATCCCCGCAGACGCATCAACCAAACGAAATCTGAGAGGCACCACCAGGTGGGGCAAGCACCCTGGAAGAATTTCTGTCTGTTAGAAAGTTGCCAACATTCTGGCCAGACGGACGTGAATAGTTGTTGCCGCCATTTGGACTGCCTCCACCACCACCACCACCCATGAATAGACTGGTGCTCTTGTCTGCCTGACCATATTCACCCTGCACAAGCAGCAACTTGTATGGCACCCATAGTCTAGTCTGTTGCAAGGAGTAGCAGCATGTTTGTTGAGGCTTTGACAATGAGGGCAGCAACACATATTTACTTTGCCATGTGGGCCTGGGCCAGAGTCAGCTCCAAAGGATATCTGTGAGCCACCGCCTGGAGGTGCCAACACCCTTGAGGAAGGCCTGTCTGTCATGAAGTTGCCCACATTCTGGCCTTCAGAGCGGTAGTAGTTGTTGCCAGTTGCAGCGCCGTTAGGCTGGAGAGCAGATGCTTGGTCGACAGCAGCTTTCTTCTGACCATCTTCCTCGACTAGTGAGCTGCGAGTAACAATGTTGTAAGTGTCAGCGTGACGAACAGCGGGATCTTCAGCACGCAGTGCGGAAGGCTTACTAGTCCTGTGTGTCAAGCATGTTCTCCTTCAGCCTTTCGAACAGGGACTCTCTGCTACCACCAGGGTTCAGATTCCTGGCTCTGCAGTTGGTGCGAAGGTCCTTCAGGAGCAGCGGCTTCAGAACGTCGCCAAGCTCTGTAGGGCTCATACCTGCAAGCAACTTAAGGATTTTGACGCGAATCGGAGGGACTTCGACTCGTCTGAGCATTTGAGCTCACAACGCGCCAACGCTGCTACTTCAGGAAGACATGTTGCGAGGGGACGCAATGCCATCACAGGCGTGGATACTAGCAAACGCGGCTGGATGCTTTTGATGCCGAAGCTAGATCAAGGCGTACCTGCGGAGCTCATTCTGTCTCGGATGTACTATACGTGTGGCAAGGCTCAGGCAATCAGTACCGCGTGTTACGTTTGGAAAATCTCCGCGCAGACCAATGGAATGTCGCTGGCAAAGTTTGAAGGACAACTCTCACTTTTTCAAAGCCCCGCGCGATGACTCGAAACCCTGCAGACTTGACCCTAGAGGTGACTGTGTCCTTTGTCATCATCTGGCATGGCATGAGAGACCTTAGCAATGCCAGTACATACTACTGAGCAGACATGCATTGGAGTGGATCAGCCAGCCAGCCAGCTAGCGGCTACCTCAGCAGCAATCTGACGAATGTTGCGACACGGACCACATATTACACATCATAACTTTTGTTTACAGAGTCTGTACAGAGTCTGTCTGACACAGCTCAATAACAATCTAGACAAGCAATGCTTATCACAATCAGACTCAAAGAGCAGCAGGATTCCATGGACTGTCTCGGTCTTCTGCTCTGCACATGGCTGCGCTGACCCTCTGCTGCGCATTGATTAGCAATTGTCAACACATTTGGATTCAACTCATGTTTTGGGGCCATCTTCAGAGTTCAACTCACTTGCTCAAGCTGTTTGCACTGCCTGCATAACGAGCTCGGAATCTGTGCTACCATAGACAGTCTATGACAGACTGACTACAGTTGAGTTGACAGCAGCGGTTATTGACACAATGCTTGGAAGCATCACAGAAGGGCATATGCTTGATGCATCAAGCAAGCAACATGCAGCCCATCAGCCACAACTTCACGCTCAGCCTGAATGGCTTGACATTGTCACATCAGAGCAGCTGTCACTTTCATGCCAGGCAGACAAACATTGCTTCTTTCAACAAAATGCATTGTCTCTGCCTTGTGCAGCACCACAAAGGTGTTCTGACCTGATAGACAGCTTCAACAGTGGCAGCCTCAATGTATGGCCCTGAAGGGACCTTGGTGATCCTCATGCGCTCTAATAGCTGGTGAGCTTGCTGCATACCATCATGGGTCGCCCAGTACTCTGCAGAAACACCACCATCACTTGCCATGCATATGCTTCAGGGTTTGTGTGTTCACGTATTGGAGATTACATGATGACCCTGTAACTTGCACCCCACACCACTAACAGTCATCAGGCTTGTATCTGGAGGGGTCAGGCTTTAGGCTGCTGGACTTGTGGCAGAAGCAGCTTTGATGAGGGCTCAAAGGAGAGTACATGATGAGTCAGTATCCTGCACTACTTTGCCATTGTTGCCAAGCATGCGGCCAACTGATTGCACGCTCCAGCAGAGGTTGACGCCGCCTAGGACAGCTAGCTGCTGCCTCTGTAAATGCTTCTGGCACAACGGCCATCATCAGGGATCATTGACAGCTGCCAATGACAAGGTCAGTGTTTTTGCCACACAGTCCCACTTGGAGGCTGCAGCTCCCGACAGGTCTCAATCTGCTGCCAGCAAGGAAAGCAGCAGGGATACAAACATTTTTGTCAAACTCTTCATTGGAGTCTCTCATGTTGAGGTCTTTTTTTTGAAATTGAAAATGCAATAAGTGAAAGACGATTTGCTGGTGGTGGAGGTCGTAGGCTCAATTGAGAAGATGTGTGATGACAAACAACAGGACTGCTCTTGCTGTCAGGTAAGCATGGCTTCACAATTGCCAGGTCTACATACAAGCAGCCCAAAGCTGGCTTCGGGTGTGAGGCTGCAGCCTGCACAAAGCAAGGTCATCAAGCGTCGCTCTTCATCCCATTTCATCAACAACCAAAAGGTTCAAATGATGAGCCAGAGGCTTATGCCAGTAAGCATACGTATTTTTTCATTTTATAACTTACAGTCTGGGGTGTGGAGCCAGTTGTGACTCATCAGACATCCTGGCTTGAAAGCACAGGTGTATGTGGTGTGCGACAAAATCATGTATTAAACTCTAGCTGAGGGTACTCACCGACTAGCAGAGCATAGACATCCCCAATGCGCACTCCAGCTTCCACGATGTCACCTTCTGTTGAGTCATCTGATGACAACTGCATACGCATCATCCAATCAGACATCAGTCTTTGCCATTGATGCTAACTGTCAGATGTTATACAGGCCCACATGCATTGTCAGCTCTGTGTTCATGACTGCACTTGATCTCTGTGTCTTGCTAGGTCTGTCTTGGTTTGGCACGCATAACTCACAGCGCAATCATGTACACAAGATGTTTGCAGATGATCCTATGGACAGCATGTGGCTGCATTGGTGACAACAAGGCAGCCGCAATTGTGCATGTTTCAGTCAGCACATTCCCCAAGGTTCTGCAATGTTGCGTGTTTCACTGCAGCATTGACCAGCACATTGACCAGCACATTGTCCAGGCTGGATTGCAACACATGCAGTCCTCAGCTGGAGCAGCTATAAGCGCTGCCCATCTCACCTCAACTATAAGGCCATTGCACATCTGCACAGCAGAAGCAGCATCGCTCCCAAAGAGCTGCTGTGCTTGCAGGAAGACCGTGATGGCAGCAGTACGCCTGGTCAAGGACGCAATCACTGCCTGCTTGCTGGACTTCTGAGACTTCTGGACATACTTCAAGGCTTCCTGAAGAGCCTGCAGTACTGTCAAAGCAGTCTGGGTCTTGCTGTCATGCATCACCTTGTTGCACAGATTGTCTGATGCGGTGCGACAGACTGGCTCTTCCTGAAAAGCAATATGTGCTTCTGAGTCTGGAAGTCATGCATGGGACTCAGGGCCAGCAATGAGTGCACAAGCTATGCAGTGGGTGCCACAGTAGATCTAAAAGCAGCACCTGGAGAGCTTTCTGGTAGTCTCGGAAGTCATCAATCTCTATCTGGGCGCAGGCCTCAAAGAACAGAGTTAGACTGTCCCATGCTTTAGCCTGAGCACAGCACACACACACACGTACAGACAAGCCAGAGAAAAGAGCAGAGTTAGCCATGTCCCATGCAATCTTGTGTCAACATGGTGGTCCCATGAATGCACCAAGACTACAGCAAAGATTCAGGAGCACAAGCCCAATAAAACACAGTCAGAAGCTTGCGTCAACTGAGCATCCTATATGCCGCACACCCTGGCCTTCATAACTTACAGGCCAGCAGATCATGCACAAGCCATGAAAATGTAGCCCCACTATACTTGACAATCAACGGCAGGCTGATGGCAACTTCCCTTGGAGCATCTTGATGCCTGGGTTGATGACTGCTGATGACAACATCATTGCCAGAGACGCGTTCCATGTGCTGCTTTGATGCGGTCTCTGTGCGTGCATCTGCACAAAGCCTCAGCCTCGCTTAAGCTTACTAGAGCCCGGTCGGGACTTCTGCATGCAGATGCTTGTGATACTGAACCAGCCCAGCCCTTGTTTGCATTGACCATGGCTCTCGCGGCCGCTGCATGTTTTACAGCACAAAGTGTGCAGGAGCTCACCTTGCTGTAGAAGGTCACAATGCTCTGAGCAAGATCTGGGCGTGCATGCCAGTCCAGGGTCTGTAGGTAGTTGGCAGCCAGGGTGTAGATCTCAGCATGGCGGGAGACCCCCGCAAAGAAGATGATCTTGTCTGTGTCCCCAGACCTGATCAGACACTTCAATGCCTTGACTTTGTCCCCAGCCTGCAAAAAGAGGCAGCTGCTTGCAAGGCCAAGCAACACGTGCCTGTGCTGAAAACATGTTGACAATGCTAGCTTAAAGCTTTACGAAGTCAGCTAATGGTGCATGTTTGATGAGGAGATGTTTGTAGCCAGTTTGCAACTGCGACCAAGAAGGGCATCAGGATCAGCATTCATTCATTCATCAATTGGTGTACCCATGCAGGCATGCATTCAAGCACTCATCAGACCAACATCTTCCCTTAAGGGTCAGGGTCTGCGTCATGAAGCAATGCTCAAGGCTTTTGCAATTGCAGATAACTTAGTAAGGGATGACCTGAGTGTACTTCTTGCATGCCAGGTGGAAGCTGCCCTGTTGCTTGGCCAGCTTGGCAATCTTCCTCAACATGCCTTCCCTCTCTTTGGCTTCTGTCCCTTGCCCAGGGGTCATGGCTTCTGCCATAGTCTGCAGGACATGCAATTTTGCAGACTTTTCATGGTTCTGTAATGATGGTGCCGATCAGAGTACATGCTCACAACCCTTCCAAATCTACAGCATGCTCCTGCCTGTGTTTCAGCCATGAGCTGGTGTCAAAGGACACGACCTGCAGAGCATGCATGTCCATGTAATATACCAACATGCACTTTTTCGAAACGCCAAAAATACTGGGCGAATCGTATATTTGTGCCTCATTTTCATGTGCCTCATTATCGAAAAGCCAAAAATTCTGGGCGAATCGTATGTCAGCTGTGGGATTTGAACCCACGCCCTTTCGGACCAGCGCCTTAAGCTGGCGCCTTAGACCGCTCGGCCAAGCTAACCAACCAAGATGTCGATCAGCAATTTGCAAGGCAATATAAACTGCTTTTACCCTCTTCTGACGTGTTCAACTAGTCATCATTTCAACTAGTCATCATTTCAGTGACGTTCACTGGATTCATACAACATGAGCGACCTTTGCACAATGGCCAGCTTGAGCTGGCCACAACATAAGTGCTTGCCAGGCAGCTTATTGGCTGATAACACATGCTCGGCCTGCACCCAGGTGTCAGGCAGAAGCTTTGTTCAGCACACAAGATGAGCAAGGGGTGGTCAGATCCAGGCTGGGGATTTGAAGACACAGCACCCACCTCTGTGAGGGTGATGCTGTTGTGGCTGCACACATCTAGGGCGCGGCTGAACTGGCAGGCTTGCATCAGCAGCTGCACGCCCTTCTCATGCTCCCCATGCTCCAAGAAGAAGTCAGCTGCAGTATACAGGGAAGCTACAGGCTGCAATGTTTTATGCACATGCAGAAGAAGCACACTTTGTGACTTTGTGACTTTGTATGATTGCCAGCACACAAAAACACAGATCATAATAACAACCAGCCAGGGAGGTGCAGCATGAAGCGCTTTGGTCCCTGGCTCTGTTACTGGACCATCATGTTACAGATGCACTGTCAAGCAGCTATTAGAGCAACATGGTAAGAAAAGCCTACTTGTAGGCCCCACAAGATGCCTGTGCACTAGCCTGCGTTGAGTGTTTGTTAGTACAAGTACAGAATGTTCAGCTTGTCGTGCCTTACCACATCGTGCCATGACAGCTGGGTCAGACTTGGCTGTCAGGTTGTTGGCGATGGTGGCTAGGGTTTCAAAGAGCTGTGCAGAGAAGCAGAGCTCCAGGGCTCGCCGCTGCTTGCCGGCCTTCTGATACAGCAGCACTGCCTTGTCCAGCTCTCGCCGCTGCTCAAAGTACTCTGCTGTGTCCAGCATCAGCAGAGGCGAGCTCTGCAGTTGTGCATCACACTCTTCTCACAGTCTGAGCCTCAGCACACAGTCATAGCGCACACTCTACAGTTACAGTCTGCAGTCAAGCTCGCGCCGCTGCTGAAAGTATTCTGCTGTGTCTAGCATCAACAGAGGCGAGCTCTGCAGAAAGAGAGAGAGAAAGAGAGATTACAATGCAGTTTAGCCAGCCAGCAAGTCTGATCACATGTAGAAGAAGACGTTGATGCGTCACACTCTTAACTCACAGTCTGAGTCTCAACTCACAGTCATTGCTCACACTCTACAGTCGCAGTCTACGGTCTACAGCCATAATTTAGAGCATGTCAACAACGACACTTGGGCTGCTGACGCAAACTCCTGCAGAAGCAGAACATCAGGACCAAAGTACAAGCAGCAGCCAGCCGAAAACCAGATGCTAGGATCCTGCATACCTTGAGAGCCAGCTCTAGCAGCTCTGTGTCCATGCCATGCTGCTTGGCCAAGCGAACACCATGGTTGGTCCTCTGCGCCTTGCCAAAGTAGTGCACAGCCTCTGCCACCTGCGCAGGCACCCATCACTTCATACAGATTTGGTGCTGAGCGCTTGGCGGCGAGACAAGCACTGGCTGGCACACGGGTCTGGTCAGATAGTCAGATAGTCAGATAGTACATATACATCTGGTTAAGCAAGTCATTTGGGGCCAGTCTGTTGCCGAGTGCTCAACAGCAACACATTCACTGGCAACAGGTTCAGTGGCAAGCAAGTCGTTGCTCCTGCAAACCTCACGGCATGATATACCTTGTTCTGTTTACTTTGTCATGCATGCCAAGTACAAAAATAGACTGGAAATGCCTTTGTGCTCTGAGACGCATTGCAAGCCTGGCAGCCGCATCAGCTTGTAACTCTGACGCACTCTGCTGCCAGCGACAAACGCACATGTCAGCCACAAAGGGATGCTAACAGGGAAGCACACCTGCTCAGTAGCTTCCAGCTGGCGTGCCAGCATGAAAGCAGCAGCAGCATTGTCACTCTTCTCCACCACATCGCATGCAGCCACAAAGTCTTCCTGATGACAGTGCAACCGCACCAGGGCCACAGTGTCATTGGCCTGCTGATACGCCTCCAGGGCTGTGTCAAACTGCCCCAGGCTTTCATTGTATCTGCCCCACCAGCACAGCAGCTCAGGGTCATGCATCTCTGTGCCATATGTAGCTAGTTGGGCGATCTGCTCTGCTTCAAACAGCATCCTGGGAACCTCCTGCCTGCAGAACAGCATTGCATACACGTCAAGCTGGTTCTGTAGGTCTAGCAGCAGGGCTTGCGTTGCATGCAGTCCCTTCTGGATGCTTTTGATCATTGGGTCTCCTGCCGTTGTAGCATGCAGCAACACTGCGTCCTTCTAGTGGGAGTGGCACTGCCAGTCAGCAAGTGATCAAATTAGTCTTACTTGCAAACACATGATGGCAACGTTTGCTGGTCTTTCAGCGGCAAAACATGGCAGTCTTGACCACTTGCAATCAAGCATGTACCTTCACGCATGCATGCGGTGTTGTGAGAAGGTCATCACAGGTATCACCTGTGGGTGTCAGACAGCTGATAGTGCTTCATGGCTGCGGCAAAGTCACCCATGCCTTCATGGTGGCGAGCCAAGCGGAAGTGCGTGGCCTTCAGATTGATGCGATCGTGCTTGTCAGCTACCCTGAGGGCTTCGTCCCATTCACCACACGCCTGCAGTATCATCACTCTGCTGCTGCTGTTCTACAATCAATGACATGGACACAGGTCTTCCTTTGCAAGGGCATAAAAGGGATCCTCCATTCCTGATGCACCAGGTGCCCTTCAGATCAAGGTTTGCCACAAGGATGATACCACACAGAATGTTGGTGCGTAGCCCTTTTCACAGGCCTTTTGATCTGTCTCCCATCCTGTCAGATCAAGTTTGAGTGTCGCCCTGTGGTCAGCATGCCATGAGAAAACACTCCAAACTGTTCCCCCAAAAAACATAATACTACAAATGTTTGTGAAATAGGAGAACACAATGACTTGCAACGCAATGGCACGGGCAATATGACTCAGGGTCATCTCCAAGGGCCAGCAACTACACCAGGTGAATGTCGTCCTGAATGCTATTTTGGGACCCCCAACTACTTCAGCAGCTATACATCCAGCTTGCCAATCATCTTAGTAACCCAATGCAGACATTTGTCATTGGCATGAAGAGCTCCAAGAGTGACAGGACTTTCAGCAGACACACACCTGGGGAAGCTTATTGACACAGGTGCCATTGGCATGATGAGCTTGATCAGTGACAGGGGTTTCAGCACACACACCTGGAGAAGCTTGTTGACACAGGTGCCATTGGCATGATGAGCTTAATGAATGACAGGAGTTTCAGCAGACGCACACCTGGAGGAGCTTGTTGAGACCATTACCATTGGCATGATGAACTCCATGAGTGACAGGAGTTTCAGCAGACAAACACCTGGAGGAGCTTGTTGAGAAGGTCATGGCGGCTGGCACAGGTGAAGAGCTTCTTGGCCTCCTCCACCTGCCCCAGCTGCATAGCCACCAGGCCCAACCGGGCATCAGGCTCTGCCACTCTGGCAAATTCCCTGCACTCACACATGCAAAGCACTGTACAGACGGTGCTTGCAAGCCAGGATGTCTGACGAGTCACAACTGGCTGCACAACCCAGACTGTAAGGTAATAAATGAAATTGAACCACGTGCCCTGTTGACACTCATGAGCAAAAAAGCAAGCTCTGCATTGGCTCTGTCATTACACCAAAGCTGAAACGTCAGCAAGACTGGCAATCAGATGTGGGTTTACCGAGCCGCCTGTGCACACTGCACATCTTCCATGTTGTCCAGGCAGAACTGCACCACCTGGTGCCTTCTGCTCCTGACCGCACTCAGGCACAAGCTGCGCCACAGACCTGCCGTCTTCACCAGCTTCACAGCCTGTGCATGCAATACTGTGCCTTAGACTGCCATGTGCCTTGGATTGCCAGGCAGGCCTATGTGAAAGCTGTGCTGCAGTCTAAGCATGCAAAGCTGTATGTTATACTGTCGGGCAATCTTGTGTGAAAGCTGTGCTGCAGCTTTAGTGTGCAAAGCGGCATGTTATACTCTCAGGCAAACTTTTGTGAAAGCTGTGCTGCATGGCCAGCAACAAGCAAGCAGGCCCTCTTGAGGCTCTGCAAATCCAAGGCGGTCTGACTGGATGTCAGCTCAGCAGTATGTGACGCTGCAGCAAGCTTGCATCGCATGTCAATGACTGAGCACTGATCAACAAGGTTCTTCACGGTGGCATTGAACGCATAAGAGTAGTGTAGCAAAGTATAGGGTTGAGCACCTTGTAGGCTTCATTCATGTCACCAATAGCCAGATGATAGCTGAAGTCCAGCAAAGCTCTGCTGGTCTGCCTGTCAACATCTTGCATGCCTGCACGCAAACATCCTGATTGGCTTTGAGAAAAAAGACAGAAAACCAAAGGAAAAGAAAAGAAAGGTTTTTGCTTTTCAGCGATCATAATGGGAGCCTGCTAAGCCTGATTGGCCTTTACACTGAGCACTGATAGACTCAGACATCGAATGGTATGGGTCAGCAAGCGTGTTGCCAGATGCAAGCTGGCTGGCATTGATTGCAGGCATGAGCAAAGCGCCTGTGATGACTTGAGTCTCTATGTGTATTCAGTGCGTGCAAATGTTGCTGACTCTAGCCAGCAAATGCACAAACTCTACCACAATTGCTACTTTGATACCCATGTTACCCACAGCTTGTACATCTGCGCAGTGTCTTTGACATGCAGGCTTGCAAGTGATTTTGACATGCAGGCCTGCAACATTGGGCACTGCTCAATCAAGCCAAGTGGGATCACCTATGAAAGTGTGCATGACAGTCTGGCGTACCACTTGGCGCTGGCTGACCTTCACTGCCTCTGAAGTGATGTCAAAAGTGTACAGGAAGGGAGCGGCTACTGCCACCACGCCCTGTACACAAAACACATCAGGACTTGCCACAGCTTGCTGCCATCTTGCTCTTTGGGATCATGTATTCAGCTTTGATGGGTATGACATGTGGAGTGAGCATAGATGGCAGTTTGTGTGGTTTAAGGTACTGATGACAGTGGTCATGTATCAAAGCCAGCCAAAGAACAGCCATTTTGTGCAAGGCATACCCATGGCAAGTGCTTTGGCACATTTCAAGGCGCAATTAGTTGTCATATCATGTCAAAACAGTCAGTTGTGTCAATAGCTTCAGAGGTACTCAGTGTGCTGTACACCATGATGTGTTGCATCATCAAATTGCAGCCGGAAACGCAGTCAGAATTCGCATCAAAAAGCACAGGCCATGCAGCGGAAAACAAATAAAAACACCTGACAGGCTTCCGTGGGTTGGCATTCCTGCAGAACAATGCCCTGCGGTGTGGCAAACAGCATCGCCACCTCCAGTCCTGCAGCTTCAGCAGTGGCACCCATCCTCTTCTTCTGCACACTGCCTGTTTTGGCCAGCTCACACGCCAGCAGCAGGGGGTGCTCTGCATCCCAGAAGTGCTGTTGGGGACACCTTGGGACACCTTCATCACCAAAGCTGCAGATGGAGATGGTGCCCGTCTGAACATCATATACAAACAGCTCCTGGATTTGCTGCTGGCTGCTGGATGCCTGTCGGGTCAACATGCTCACCTGCATGGACAGACACAGCCGTTGGAAACCTGAAACTGCTCTTTGTAATGCCGTGCAGTTGAGGAAACTCATGCAAGACCTGGCTGAATGCCATCTGCACTGACAAACTGAACATTGCCAGGCTGGATCTTTTGACTGCACCTATACCAACACAAAGACGGAGCCTAAGCCGTGTTGGCAGAGACATGTCTGATAAACCCAGAAGTGGACACAGCTGTCAATGTGAATCTCTGACCTCAATGCTGTTCATATCATGTCAGTGGCGTGCAGGATGACCTTGAACGCTTCAGGAAAAATGCTAACCTTACTGCCGTCACAGTTGCAGCGCATGGAGATGAGCAGCAGGTCTGGGGGCAGGTCCAGAACCCGCCCTGCCCCTCCATAGGGCTTGGCCTCGCGGCCAGTCAGGCTCCACATGCACAGCCTGCCCGCATCTGTGAAGACAAACAAGAACTGCGAGCATGCTTCCATGTTTGTGGGCTTGCCATCTCCCTGCATAGCAACAAAGCACCTGAGCACAATCTGAGCTGTCTGCAAAATGCAGAAGCTACATACCTGTCAGCTGCACACAGCAGCATTGCCTGTGTCAGGAGCTGTGAATGCCCAATACACTGAAGCTTGAAAGGTGTTCTGCAAAAGCTCAATCAAGCTGCAGCATACAACTTGCAAAGTGCAAAAGCATCCTGGCTGTTGCCTATCAACAATCAACAACAAAGGAAGCAATGGTAGTCATTAGGCCAAGCACAGTGTATACTTTCATGTTATTCTCTGTGCTGGCGCACAATGCAAGTATCTGTCTGGACGATCCAAGCAGCACGCCCCTGGCAGATGTACACTGCTTGCAGAGCCAGCTTGCAGAGTCAGCAATACTGCTGAGTCAGCAACCTTGCTGAGTCAGCAACATCAAAAGCTGACCTCAGACAGGACCAGGGTCTGCTCCACAGCGCCAGCCATGCTGCACATCTCAATGGAGGTGCCCTCAGCCCTGAACAAGAAGGGCCCTTGCAGCACAGGAGGCAGGCTCTGCAGGCAGGTGAAGGCAAAAGCCATCTGGGGAGGCGCCAAGGTGAGATCATACAGCTCTGCTGCTGTGTTGCTGTGCAGCAGCAAGTTTGTCTCTGACAGCCCCAAGCCTGCATGCACATCAGCAGGCATGTTGAGGCACAGTGTCAGGTTGGATAGCTCTGCTGGTGTGTTACGGTAAGGCGGCATGTGTGTCCCTGGCAGTCCTAAGCCTGCATGCAGATCATCAGGCAGGTCGAAGCACAACACTTAGGTGATCCAGCTCTGTTGCTGTGCTCCTTTTGGGTTCATCAAACTTGGCAGTGACTGCCCTGATGCGCCTGGGGAGGCGGTGTAGTGGTTGAGTACAGTAGCGAGGTCAGATGTGAAGCTGCCAAGCAGTCTGGAGCACCTGACAGCCCTCATTGCACACACACTACATCAGGGTTCAGATACACTGCTATGATTGTTGAGGCAAAACCCATGTCAGTTCTTACAGAGAGAGATCACAGACGTTTGTCTGCCCAAGGAGGCTTGATTGCCCAGGCTGCATGCATGAACTCAAGGCAGTCTAAGACAAGCCAGACTACATTCAAGTGATTCCTTTGAGTGCAGTCAATGACAAGACATCTGATCTTGAAGCTGGCACCAAAGTTTGCTGACCTCGTATCTGCAGTCCTGAGGCAACTCGCAGTGTGTTTGAGCCCTGCATGGACTCTATTGCAATTTCATGGGCTGACAGCTGGACAGCAGCAAGGGCACCGCAGCAGCGCCTCTGCAGCAGGCCTCGCTGGCAGATATGGATGGTAGTGCCAGTCTGTACTGCCAGCACGCTGCATGCACACACTCTGCTCATTTACCAAAAGTAGCCCTGACTGCTTGTGTCAAAGTAATGAGGATTGCATGCATGACCAATAACAATGTACATTGTGCTCCCTTCAGCATAAGATGTAGCCCTGACGGTGGTAGGGCAATACGGGTGGTAAGCAATAGGGCATAGGTCATGTGTGATGGGGGGACAGGTGAACGGTGATACTTGACAAGTTCTACAAGATATTGGATGAATGATACACAGAAAGATGCCCAAAGACAGCAGACAGGGCACAGTGTACTGACATCCTTCACAAGCTTTGCATAAAGATCGTGAACGAATTTGATCAAAGTTTTGCAGAAACGGTCCCAGAGCTGATGTCTTCTGCAGCATGTGTCAGATGCACACAACAGATGTTTGTACCACACATCAGCAGGCTGCTGCCCTGTGGCACCCAATCTCGAACAGAGAAAAGAAAAGCAAAGAAAAGGACAGATGCTGTCGTTGAGCTTTCAATAGAGAGAAGCTTGAGCTGATCCCGAGTTGGGCCCTAGCTTCCCTTGGCCCTTCAGTCACTTGAGTGATAGGCCCCAATAGTCCGGGCTGGGCAATATCACTAAACAGAATGAGGAGTGCATGCAACCAGAACAGACAAGCAATGCACAGATACACACACAGGGGCCACCTGTCGTTATGGCCCCACACCACATTATCCACACGACCAGCTACAGCCATGCCACGCTGGGGCAGCCAATGCACACTTGGATCTGCGTCCATATGGTGTGCATTTGATGAGCTGCCAAGCGCCATGTTTTGCTCATGTTTCCAGAAGGCCACTCTGCCTGTGGATGTGCCAGCTGATAGGATGCCTGCTGTTGCTGACCAGGACAAGCTGCTGATGGTTGCTGACATCTCAGATCGGATGTCCTCATCTACAAATCAAGACCGACTGTGCTCAGCTGCTGCAAAAACGTTACTGAGTCTGCATGCTTGCCTGCTGATCAACCGGTGTGCGTAGATTTGGGTCGGTGGAACATGCTTGTTTATGTGTACATGACATGTATTCACAACAAGGCTGTTTGCCTCACTGTGGCTAGACGATGATTGCAGACACCAAGCATGCACCTTCAGACACAGCAAGCAAGCAAGCAAGCAAGCAGGAATTGCAGAAAGGCATCCTGTAGTCCTGTTGCACATAAGTCAGAACGGCATGTTCAGCAGGGGCAAGGTTGCCTGAGCTGTGTCACAAAAAGCTGGGCTTAGCCTAGCTGGGTTGGTGCAACTTTACTGTTGTTTGCCCTAGCTGAGACATACCTAAGCGCAGAATGTAGTTGTCTTCTGTATCCAGATCATACAGGCGCACAACATCATCTCTGCCAGATGCAGAAGCCAGCGTCTGATCCCCAACCCAGGCTACCATCAGGGCAGGGCCTTCTGGACCAGCCCCTCCCCCAATCTTCATCTTAACTATCTGCTGCCAGCCTCTGCCTTCCTCTTCCTCTCCATGTATGCAGAGATCGCCTGTTTTGGCAACTGAGACCAGCTGGCTCTTGGCTGCATGCCAGAAGAGCCCTAAAAGGGCTGTCTGGGACTCCAGGCTGAAAGTTTCGTTGTGATGACCATCAGTGTTGCCACAGTAGATGTGTGAGCTGTCACCCACTTCTACTGAGTAGTAGGCTGTTGCCTTGTTCGTATCACTGCTTGTACCTACAAGAAAGATGCCAGAATCTCTGACTTGAACAATCAATCAAGCTGCTGCTCTATCATCAGCACCCTTTGAAGAGTGCAGATGGAGATTGCTCCATATAGGCATATGTGTGCATCACAGCCCAGACATGTACACAAAGCAAGAGTATACTTGAGCCACTGCTGCTCGTCTGTGCTATGCATGTCTGCACAACAGCGTGTGTAAGAGATGGATGCAGGCAGGCTACAGGTGGATACTGGTAAGACCATGGCGGCACCTGACGAGTCACCAAACACAACATGAGTGATTGGGCCTGGCGCTGCAGCAGCAAAGTGCACCAGCAGCCCAGGTTTGGATGAAGAGTCCAGCCTCCATAGAGCCAGGCGTCCCTTGTCATCACCAGACGCCAAGATGCTGCTTTGAGCGTTCCATACCAGGCAGGTCACAGCACTGTGGTGCGTCTTGGAATCTTTGGACAGAGCATGCGTTACCCCATGCCAACAGCATACATCACCTGGCAGTCATCAAACAGGCTCATTCTGACGAGTCATTCACATTATGTATAACCTTGACATTGTGTATCAGTTCGAGAGTTTGCATGAGCTGCCGTGGGTGTTTGGGTGGCTGCTTGTCATGAAGCCAACAGAGTAGCGCAAGTGGTGCACAGAGGTGGCAGACTTGCCTTGCTCAGTCCCCCACGCAAGCAAAGGCAGAGCTGGATGCCAAGCTATGCAGGTGGCACGGTGCTGTTTTGCTGTGCTGTCCTGCAGAGTCTGAAGGACAGCAGCAGGCAACACAGCTCCTTCAGCATCATACACCAGTAGCTCGGAGGAGATAGCTGCGAGCCATGGTCCTTCACCAGAAGCCTACAGTGCCATGCAAGGGATCCTGCCAACCACCAAGAACACAGCCTGGTCTGATCAGCAGCAAAGCCTGTCTATCACGGACTTTACCTGAGACCAGCTCAGCAAGGTGACATCGGACAAATCTACAGGACTGACATAGTCCACAGCCATGGGATTTTGCTACAATGACTCTACGCTTGGCGTGCGATCCTGACCAGCTGCTGTTTTGTCACGCGTAGATCAGCCAGCCAGCAAGCAGGCAACTTGGCGTTATTGGCGGGCGTCAGCACATACGCACATGGTCATGCCTGACCAGCATCGAGCGAATGCCATCTGCCCCAAAGACCATCGCAAGCGCTGCTGCAGAGAGCGTTTTGCGGATTATCAGTCTGTGTGCACGTGAAGCTCTGTGACTCAGATGAGTCACTTTTCAGAGACCGGCAGCTGTCTTTTCAGCTGCTGTCAACCCATTTGCAATTCCTGTTCGCATTGTCGTTGTGAGCTGCTGCTCAGTTGCAAAGCAGCAAAGATGCAGATGTGCCAGATGTGGATGCAGGTGTGTCATTTTGCCATTCCAGGTCCTGCTGGAGGATCCCTGAAGTAGTCTCTCCCTTGAGCACCTGTTGGAATCTCTAGCACGCTCTCCGTTGCATTTTACACCACAAGCAGGACCACAGACGCACACATGTCTTTGTCATCATGCACAACCAAAATATGCTCATCAGTCACAGCACAGCAACATAAATCGTAGATACGAATTGACAACTCATAGGTCAATGTACCTATTTGACTTGTTTGCAAAGGTCAGAAACAGAGGGATGGCCGACTCGAAAAGAACGTTGTGCAGTACACTGAATGTGATATTCAGTTGCAAATTGAACGTGGTGTGCATGTGTACACAGCAGAAGCGTGCCAAGTCCAGAACTGAAAAATAAAAAAAGGACGCAAAATGCCGCAAACGGCATCAGGCAGGTAGAACTTTGGACTGATTAGCATTGTCAACAACTACCATACGATGCATCAGGCATATGCGGACTACACCAAGTTGATTTCCACTCTTTGACGCTTGCTTGCAGGCGCATCATCTTCTGTCAAATCAACAGCTTGCACACATGGCTTGGTCTCTTCTACTTGCTGTGCAGGCACTGGACACACAGTTGCTGCCTTGACAGGGACTGCCGCATTCCCCTTGACCTGCACTCAAGCATTGCTTCAGTACTGGTCATGACCAATGCTGCAGTTGCTGCTTCAACTGCTGCTACAGCTACAGCCTCAGCAGGTGTTGCTGACTCACAAGACTCTCTCTGACCTCAGCACTTGAGACCATTTTCAGATCATGGCATGTCATGGGTTTTCACCAGTCGCTTTGAAGACATGTGCCGTATAACGACTTGTGATGTCTATTTGGGCTGAGACAAATTTTGTAGTCCATTATAAATGCATGACTGGTGATCAGCATCATCATCAGCAAATGCTTACATAAGTGTACAAACAGGCCTACAAGGCGTACCTAGTTACATAAGCAGCGCGCACCCAACCAGAGCGTCCAAAACAGGGGCCTGCCCTTGAAGCCTTTGCAGCGTAGACAGGTTTCAGCTAAGTCAGCGTGCATGCAATCACCTGATCAATGGCTGCCTTCAGATTTGCCAGCTTGGTCATTGGGAGCTTGTAGGCTTTGGCAGCAGGGTCAGGCCGGCTCCTGATCTTGACACAAGACATGACCCAGGGCTTCCTTTTGCTATCGGCAGCAATTCACCTGCTTGTCCGTGTCCCCTCCCTGATCGTGCATTCCACAAGCTTGCCAAACGCATTTATCTCTCTGCACAACACCATTTTTCAGTCACGCAATGACGCACCGACAGACGTCTCTTTCGTTTGCATGGTTTCAGCAGGTCATTTCATGCATGTGGAGTTTTGATGCATAATGGTACTGATATCATGATAATGGGTGGATCATGCTAGAACAGCCAGCTGTCAGTTGGTCAGCAATGCAAGTCTGGCCATCGCAAATTGTGCAAACACAAAGTGAGCCACAACAGACATGTCATGGCAAACTCAATGACGTTGCTGCACACTGGGACAGCAGTCTTACTCTGCTACATACTGAAGCTTCTGCTTGGAGCCTCGCTTGAAATCGCAGTGGGACTAAACAGACATGTCATAGCAAACTCCAAGACATTGCTGCACACTGGGACAGCATTCTTACTCTGCTACATGCTGAAGCTTCTGCTTGGAGCCTCGTTTGAAATCACACAGGATCTCTGTGCTCTGCTGGTTGGCCCTCATAAAGCTGACAGCCTCACGACAATGCTTGCAGCAGTGGTCTGAAAGGTTACCAATTTCGCCTGTGAGTCCCCAGGCCACAAAGCCAGCAGGAGGAGGCTTCAGAGACTCCAGCTCACGGACACATGCTGCCATTATGGTGACCATGTCAGGCAGATCTGCAAAGAAAAGTTTTGCCCAAGGCTTGGAACAGGAATGCACACACTTGAGAGTGATTGTTAACAGCCGATGATTGAGTGACAATGCATGTGCAGGTCCATACTAAAGTGCAGGCTCAGACAGATGCAGAGTAACAGATGCACAGATCTGTCTAGACAAACAGATCAGTGACTGATTGAAAGGCCAACAATCATAACAAATTGGCTGCTCGACCACAAAACTTGATGGAGGACAGTGGACAAACAGACAGGAAACGAGGACCTCAGAGATGGCTGTCTGTCATGTCATGCTAGCAGACTGTGAAAAGCTGAAAGTAACAGTGCATGCTTGCAGACAAACATAAACTTGATGGCCAGCCTTGCATGACAATTTGAAGGCAGGCAGCAGAAAAAGTCACCTTCCACGCTGTAAAGGAGAATGTCTTGCCAGCTGAACCTATCCGTATGCTTCGCTCTTGCATGCCAGGCAGGCTGCGCAAGCTAACATGCTGGGAGCCTTCAAACACCAAATGCTCATAAACCTGTAGACAATCCAGGGTGAATGCTAAAGAAGGCACAGACGTGTGACGCCACAAGCAAGCACAAACAACATGAGCTGAGATGTATACCTCATCCAGGAGCACATATGTATTGTGTTGTATACACAAGTCAGCAATGAACTGTAGGTCTTCCTTGGAAAAGACCTTCCCAGTAGGATTGTGGGGAGTGTTTACAACCACTAGCTTTGTCTTTGCAGAGAATGCATCTTGCAAGTGTGTTCTGTCAACACTCCAGTCTTCCACTTTCAGCTTAACAGCTTTGACTATCCCTCCAGCTCGCCTTGCCATGCTGCCATAACAGTCATACATAGGGTCAAACAGGATTACCTGAATGTTACACGTCTCGATTTACATCTTGCGATAACGTTTGCGCATGCACAAGACAGAATCACGACGAGCACCTCGTCCCCCTCATTCAAGATTCCTAAAAACGACGCTGCTATGGCTTCTGTTGCTCCCACTGTCACCAAAGTTTCTGTGTCCCACTGCACATCGATGCCGCTATATGCTTTGCTGTGACGTGCAACAGCTTGACGTAACTCTGGAATCCCAAACATCGGTGGGTACTGGTTGTGCTGATCTGTCGTTACGGCGCCAACAAGCTGCTTCATTTTGTCTGGTCCTTCCTCGTCAGGAAACCCTTGGCCGAGATTGATGGTCTTATGCTTGATAGCCAAGTTCGTCATTACAGTGAAGATTGTTGTGGGTAGGCCCGTGAAAAGATCGTTCAAGGGCTTGACGTCGGGTGTGCTTGCATGGCCGTTGACTGTAGCCATGGCTCTGTATGACTGTCTGAAGCAAGGCCGAGCCTTCACAGAAAGCAAGTTGGGTTGCAGGCAAACTTCAGATCGACTGAAGGCGATTGCTCTGGCCTGAAAATGGCCGAGGCGCATCCTAATCGCGACAGCATCATGCCGTGCAGGACGTCTCCCCATGTTATGCATGGGGAGGCACGTGGCTGACAGTCACGTGCAATTTGCTAAGGCACCCTCAACTACTTTGATGACAGCATGGCCTTGCACAGCAGGCTGTTATCGCATGTCGCTTGAAAATGTCGCACAAATCAGATGACAACATCTTCCATTGAAATCTGCAATTGCCAGCAAGACTGCAGCAAGCTCAAGCAGTGTCAATTTGAACTTGGCAATGTCATGCAGGCGCAGCGCAAAAACTTACATAACGTTGTAGTTTGCTGCCTGCAAGAGGAGTTTGCAGACACCAACATATGGTCAGCTTGGCAAGTGCAATCAATGCAAAGCTGTCTGCATTGTCCTATGAGCAGAGAGAGTTAGCCAAGAGCACACCGTCAGTGCAAAACAGCAACAACATTTTCACTTTCACAGCACTGCAGCTGGTCAACATGAGCGTCAACCAAGCTTTGACAGACGTGAGCCTCATCTTATCAAGTAAGCCTACACGATTCAACAACTGAGCTTGAGCTCATAGATGGTCCCTGTCAGATCTCTGCTGACCCTTTCTAGTCCTTCCAAGTTGACCTTGGCACGCAACAGTGCCACGCGCTTCACAGGCGCCCCTTCTACAAACACCTCTTTGACAACATTGGCAGCTCCAGAGCTACTGTGCATCATTTGCAGCTGATCTGATACACTAAGGACCTCCTGCAGCAAGGACAGCCATCATCGCCTACAGATGCACAACTGCATTGCACTGATGCATTTGCGCAACTCAGTTGTGTGAAGTGGGCACCCCATTTGCAATGCATAGTCCACCAGCAGATCAAGCCTGCACATTGTACGCATCGGTCTGATCTGTGTTTGACAGTCTGCAGGCGTGTAGATGCTGCTGAATCGTGCAAGGTGAGCACACCTGATAGAAGCTGTAGATGCTGTGTAGTAGGTGGCGTCTGCTGCATCCGTGAGGAGGTATGTGCAGGCTGCGACTGCGGTGCCCACATGCTCCAATACTGTCCAAGGGCAGCAGCAGTGTCAATGCAGGGGCCTGCACAGAACAGCAGATGTCATGCTGAATCTATCTTGTTGTTTTGCGGTGCAAGAAGGCATCACAGGGTACCAGGAATGCTGCTGCAGCGATGCGGTTTCATGCAGCTCAAGCTGGACCAACTTGACACACTTCATCTTTGGTATGCTGACTGCAAAACAGGACCTCACAGGGACCACTTACACAACTGTACTTACTGGACCTAGGGGAAGACTTGTACTTAGAGGATGGGGGGATTGATGGATGAATGAACAACGGCACTTCAAACCATACCTTGCTCATTGTGCTCAGCTCAAGGATAGGACTCAAGCACCGATGTTTTGTATGGCTTATGACTGCAGACTAGCTGCATGCAACTTAGCAGGCAGGTCTGTATTTGAGCAGACAGCTATCATTGTAGCTGATAGAGACTTTACACATCCACTGCTCCACCTGACATTGGCAGCCCTGGTACAGAATAAGGCTGCCCCCATGGTACCCCACAGCCCAGGGTCCGAAATGCAGTGTGAAGCAGGGCGTTTTCAGCACTAGGTCAACGAGCAACTTATGCACTGAGTGATTGCCCACCTTGTATACAATTTCCTGCCAGTCAGCTTCCTGCAGCTGCCGGCCAGGCAGCCCATCTGAAGCTTCAGTTAGTGCTGCAGCGCTGCCACTGAAGCCAATGCTGCTGCTGCACATGGCGTCAGCCATTTCCAGTTCATCTTGACATGCCTCCTGAGTTCCACTCATCATGCTGCTGCAGTCTGCCGTTTCAACGTCCTGCCCACCTCCCCTGCATGCAAAACATAACAACACGTTTGTTTCCAGCACTTCTGCAGTTGAAATCAGAAAGAAAAGTTGACATTGCCTTCATGCCAGCGCTGTGATACATACACTGTCAATGACTCTACTCTGGTGTTCGAGCAGCTACGTGGCACCCTCTTGTCAAGTAGGCATCACGAGCACTTCCCAGCGACGTGGTAGCAATGTTCCTGGAAGTGCAGCAGTACATCCACCATCAAAGCAGGCT
>JAABUP010000800.1_pt1 | contig 67793 bp, 82 predicted proteins | sample 5559201 | NCBI WGS metagenome assembly JAABUP01 (sample SAMN10711887, study PRJNA513373) | rock metagenome | isolation source: Antarctica rocks | place: Antarctica
ATTCTCTTGCTGATCTGGCTGTCTGTGTGTTGGATGCAAGTTGGCAAGATCTGCGTACATCTGAGTTTCATTTCAAGGAGTTGAGGCATGGCTATCAAGCCATGGTCGGCTTGAATGCTCTGACATCCTTGTCCTTGTCAGCAAGTTTCCCATTAGGCCCAGACCCCAAATTGAATGCCTTAGCTCTGAACACCAATTTGCAATGTCTGGAGTATTACAGCTTGCACCTGGTTTCAAGTTACTTCATCACAACTGTGGCAGACTTGAATCGCCTAACACATCTGACTTTGTCTGGCTCCCAGTTCCCAATCACATTGTTAGGCTTAAGCTCTCTTAGGTGGATGAAGGAGCTGGTGCTATTCAGTCGAGAAGTGTCTCACACCAATATGGGTTTTGTTTGCAGCCTGCGTTACCTGGCACTGCTGAAGTTGCAGAAGATTGCTTTCAGGGACACAGTGTTTTCACAGTCAGAAAAGCTGGACAAACTCACAAGTCTTACCTTATCCAAATGCCCTCATGTGACAATAAATATATTTTCTTTCATAGCAAGAATGGTTGGTTTGCGTGAGGTGGTCATCAAAGGTTGTTCCAATGTCAACCTTTCAGAGCACGTGACATGGTTGGACGATCTGCGTAGGCTACACACGCGTTCTTTCAGTTTATAGCCAAGCTTGTAACGGAGCAAACTGTGTCCTGTTTAGTAGCATGAGCATTTGATGACAATATGGCCTCAAGATTGGCTACATGCTATATTCTGTATCTAGTCCTGCCTTACTATTACTGTTGCTGTTGACAATGACAGCAAGCAGAACACACGACTTACCTGCCATCCGTCATCTGTACATACCACACGCAAATTTTTGTTTTGTTTTCAAATTGTTTCGTTGCTTTTTGTGCTACGCCCTATTGCAGGGCAGGTTGGTTTTGGTGCCACAAGCTTCGATCACTGTCACAGTGTAGTCAGGCGTGACGCGGCCTGCTCACAGCATGTGTGTCTTGTCAGGATATAGCTCTGCAACCAAGCTCATTGTGGGCCATTCATTCAACGTGCGAGCTTTGATGTGTACCTAATAGCATTAAGCCAATTAAAGCGTCACCCTGTGACAGTCACGACAAATGACAAAGGCCCAACTGAAGTCCCCTGTTGCGCTGCAATTTGTTCAAAGAAACACCTCTATGCTGATGTGTACGAAGCCTGTCATCAATCACTGTCACGTGGTGTTTTGAACAACATTGCTTGAGCTGTCATTGCTCTTGATGCCGGCGTATTCGTTGCATCACCTTGACAGGCAATGCATATACAGGGTCTATAGGTTCCAGGCCTTTGTAACCCATCAAAGACAATGCTGCAATGCCAAAAAAGGTATGGAATGCATCGACCATGTCTTCTGGTCGATCTGAGATACCTCCATTTTGTTCATCCTGCAGGCAACCACAACTTTCTGACCCAAAGAATGCAAACTGATTAGCATGCGCTCTGAAGAGTGGGTACAACACACACACACACACACACACAGACACACACACACACACACACACACACACACACACACACACACACACACACACACACACACACACACACACACACACACACACACACACACACACACACACACACACACACACACAACCTCAACTCTGAGTTGCAGTCAATGCCACAACTACAGAGCTGCAACACTGTACATACCTTAGCTGCATAGACCATATGGAAAGTAAATGCCATGGAGGCCTGTTACCTGACAGAACAAGATGAAATGAGTGAGAGCGCCTTCATCTATCCAGTGGAGTCTATCCAGGATGCAGAGTGCTGACAAACACCACCAGGAGTAACACACCTGTACAATGCTCATGGCAGAATGTCAGAGCAGCTGAAAGCATGATCTGATGTGGTGTGACAGATTGGTGTCATATGAACACAAAGACTGCTAGTAGCCCTGCAGACACGCAGCTTGCCGCAGTGACTGCTGCTGGCAGGTCTTTTGCAAACACAGGCTTGCACCAGCGGCACCACATGCTGCTGCAGAGCTGTGCATACCAGATCCAACACAATACAAAGTATTGGCAGCATGATCACACTACATGGTCGCAGCAGCTGCATACAGACGGGAGACTTTGCTGAGGGTTTACGTCTTGTAGCTTCTCAGGTCTGCCACACAGGCCACCACTCGGAGTTTGCCGTTCGCTCAGCCTGCAGCAGGACCAACAGGATCTTAGCATTATACCTTACCCTTGTGTATGTGCCTTGTTGGAATTGCAATTGCTGAGGTGAGGTGAGAAAGAGCTCAACACGCACAATCATGCAAGAAGCCCATGACTAGCGCATGATGTCAATGAGCATCTCTGAGAGCACAGTAAAAATACACCTCGGTCATGCTGCTTTTGTGTAGTGCACACATGAGCTGCCAGCTACAGCATATGTACCTGTACATGTGTCCACACAGTAACAGATAATGTGTCCTTGCAGACTGACATACAGACCAAAATCAGTTTTGCACAGCTTCTCAATACATGTCGTATGACCAGACTGCGCATCAAGCTCACAGCAGCATGATATCAAAATGAATCTTGACAAGGCAAGAGCTCGGCTTTGTCAATGACACATGCACTGGACAAACACTTGTTATTGGGTCTATAAACAGCAAGGCAACCCTACTACGTAACATGGTTGCGGCTGCTGCTGCTAACGATGGTGAGAGCTTACCACCAGCACAGTAAATCCCTGTCCACATGTTGCAAGCTGTCTGCAATTGCTAAGGCTGCCACCCCAGTAAAGACTTGGCCAGCATGTGACTCATTACCTGCAAGGCAATAATTGCTTCATTCGTGGTGTTACTGTGCAGTATCCAGGTGGCACGGTTCTCAATGCTGAAGCAGTCTGCTGTGAGCTGCCTGTGGGTCTGTGGCCCTGATGATCACAATTTTGCAAATGTACTGCAATGCTGTTGACTGTGCAACTCTGCCGCTCCAACAAAGATCCGGTCAGCGCTCAGCTCGATGCCTGTCTCTAGCACTGCATGTCTAAACTTGCCTCACAACTGTTGCAGAGTTGCAACATGCAAGTACAGAGAACTACCTGGCCTGCACCCAAAGCCTCCATCAAAATTTCTGCAAGCCACCAGAAACTTGACAGCCTCTGGCACATTGATGGTGTCCATTCTATCCAGAAGAGAGCAGCAGTTCAATGCAACATAAGAAAACCTGCACGGCAGTAACCGCATACCCTCACTCAGGAAGCAAATGATTGATAGCATTACTAAGCTTCTTGACGTAATGACCAGAAGGTGTGTTGTTTGGCAGCCGTTAATAACACAAATGCGAGGTCAGTGAGTGTGCAAATGCTTGCACAGAGCTGCTCATGCCGCTGAGCCAATGCCACATGACTGCTGCATCATACACGCAATCAAGCAACACGACACATTGGTTTCGAATATATGTTTGATTATATGAGGGTCATGGCAGAAGAGGAATGTGCCAGTGATCGCTTGTGATTTTCCTGAGATTGCTGTGACTCACATCAGTTCAGAGAGATGCGCACCTGGTGTCAATCTCCCCTGATTCATCCCCAGTGAATGAACCATCTGCCTGCTGAAGGCTTTGCACATCTGCATGCAGTCACATGTTTGTCACCCTCAAGATGCCATTGGTTGATGTCCTCAGCAGGAATGAAGGTGAGGTAGACAGCAGCACTTACAACTTGCTACTTGATCTGCATTCACCAGATGTAGCTTGTCGTAGAGGGCCAGGACTTGGAGAGCACTGAGTGTATACAGGAGGTGTACATCGTGTCGCTCACTACCACCAAACCCTCCTGATGAGTGTTGGCACTTTAGCACCTGCCATATCACTCACACATCAGCAGATAGCAGAAGAAACCAAAGGTATCTAAAAACACTGTCAGTTGAAAGTCAGCTGTGATCAGTTGTTGCACAGACCTCACCCAGTCAACAATAGCAACTCCGTCTACAATGTCAAGCTTTCCCATGAGGTACAAGGCTGTAAGGCCCCAATAGACTCCGCTCAAGCGGAAGTGCTCAGTGACATGTGCTTCCAAGGTGTCTTTGGCCTGCATACGTCGCATCAGGGTGTCGGAGTGTGCCGATCTGCGGTAACTTTTTACGCGTCATGCAAATGATGTGCCACACGACTGCCCATGCGCTTGCAGCTGGCACAGCTTACGTCCGCAACCTTCTTGATGTAAGCTGCATGCTTCTCAACGAGTAGCTGAGCCCGGACTCCTAGATCTTCAGGAGTTGTATGCCCACGGACGTTTCCCTCCATGTACAGTTTTCCGTATGCACGGCTAATTTCCGACGACAATCCAGGCAGCTGCTTGGGTTCACTGCTCGCTTTTGCAGATGCTTTTCGACTCAGACAGGCACAAACTGTCACGGTTGCCCGTCACAATGCAATGTGTGTTTTTGTTCAAGACCTGATCCTGTCGATATAAGGCGACAAACACTGTCGACAACCATCAAGGCCAAACTCGACACGAGAAGCCAAAGCTACGCAGGGTTCTAATGTGCAGCAATTTCAAGCGCGAAGGCCAGACAGCTCGAGACAACGTCGGGCTATGGTAAACGCGCAGAGCAAAGGTCGCGCTGACAGACTGTAGTCATCTCCTTGCATGGAGGGTCGCACATTGCGTGTACGTGCGCCTGTCAACTACAAGGCTGAGCCTGGTGGCAGCAACACGCCAGGCTGGCTGAAGTCCAAGACAACACCACGTGTGTTTGGCGAAGAAAAGCCCGGCGATGCAGCCAAACAGGCAGACAAAGACAAAGAAAACTCTAAACACGATCAGAGGCAGAGCAAGAAGCATAGTCCAGCTTCAGCAGGCAAGATAGCTGGTTGATCAGTTTCAGCAGTGCACAACACCTTTATCACTTGCTGCCAGCCTGTTCCAATGGTCTGGCATCTTCACTGCATTGTAAAGAAATCACATCATCTCTTGCTCAGACTTGTCTTGTTCTACAGGTGACAAAGCAGAGGCAAAGAAGGACGCAGCAGTTGCGAGGGTTGCAGACGACAGCAGGAGAGCACCTCCAAACAAGCGCACAAACAAGAAGGGTGTTGCTGCAGCCAGCAAGGCAGCAGCTGAAAACACTACAGAGCTTGAAAATTCCTGTGTACCTGCAGCTGGCAAGCCAGATGCCAGGCAGAAAAGCAATGCTTTAGATGTAGTTGACCTGCTGACCCCTGTTGATCTAATTAAGAAGTCCAGTGCAAACAGGGCAAAACAGAAGCAGCCACCTGCTCAGAATCAGCAGCCAGCAGCAGCAGCAGCTGCACCATGTGACCCTGCAGAAACAGAGCCAGCAGGCAGAAAGGTTGCGACCAGGGGCAGGAATGCAAACCTACAGGTTGTCGAGGTTGAGCCAAAGGCAAAGCGAGGCAAGCGCAAAGCGGCCAGTGAAACCTCTGACAAGCTGACAGCAGGCGTCACCGCAGCGCAAGCACCAGCGTCTCATGAGCAGGACCAAGAAGATTTTCTGCCCAACAGAAAGCGCGCCCGGCCTAGCAAGTCACTGCCACATAAGCCAGCTGCCACAGTAGGCTCTGACACAGCAGTCACTGAGCTGAAGCAGCCTGAGGCTGGTGGTCTCAGAGAAGTCCCAGGCCTACCAGGTGTCAAGCATCAAATGCTCAAGATTGCCACTGCCACTGCTGCCGCCAAGAATGCAAGGCCAGCTCAGCTTGCTGCAGAAGCTGCAACATCAGAGAGTCGCAGTCAGTCTGGCCCAGCTCGGTCCAACAATAGCAGAAAGCAGGCATCTTCTGGCAAGGCTGGCACTAGCAAGGCAGCAGCCACAGGTGAGACAATAAAGCCTGACACAGTGCCAGCTCAACAGCCTGGATGTGCAAAGGGAGAAGTGGCGGTGGACAAGCCTGCAGACAGAGCTGTGGCTGTTGCGATGCAGCCCACCCTTGCTTCAGCAGGGCTCTCACAGGGCGTGCAATTTCACAAGCTGCAGGTGGGGCGTCATTTGTTCACTTGCACTGAATTGTTTGTGAAAATGATTGCTTCTTCCTGTGTTTCAGTCAGCTTGTACCTTGCTGATTCAGCGAGCACATAGCACTTTATCATTGGACTGATGCCAAACCACACCAAGACAGCTTGTCCACAACCAAGCTGCATGTAACTGTACCTTATGTGCACACTCAACACCAGCTCTAAATTGCTGACTGAGCATGCATGACAGACTCTTATTCAACCAGAATATTACCTGTTGCAAATGCTGATAACATACTGAGCTGCTGTTCACTGCAGGCTGACTACGCCGAGCTGCAGCAGAAATATACTGACCTCAAGGAGAAGAAGATCCAGGGATTGGAGGGTATGCTGGAGGAGCACAGTGCCAAGCTGGCTGCCCACAACGAGACTGCAGTCAAGCTGGCTGACCACTGGCGCCAAGAAGCCCACCGTCAAGCCGCCTTTGCTCAAGCAGCTGGAGCACCAGCTATGCAGGTATACTTCCTATCAATCTCTTTTGGTAACAAACACCTGCGTTATAACCTCATAAGGACAAACCAAAAAAAACGAAAGTAAAAGTAAGAGATGCTTCTGAAGTGCACCATTGTGGCTCGAGCCCACTTTCAGGCTGCCAGCTGAAGTAGCTGAAGTTTGCTGAAGTAGCTGGGCCACCTGCTATGCATGTATGCACGTCTGGACTTGTGCCCGCACATGTCAAACGAAATCAGGCAATGTTCAGTTGACTTGAGCTGATGCATGATCCGTTATGAAGACGCTTTCGGCCTACAGAAGTCAGGTTGCTCAAAAGAGTGCATAGCTCAGATTGCATGGTACTCAAGTCAAGGCTGTGACATGCTGTGTGTGCTGTGCATGACAATTATGCAATTTGCTGTGCGTTGTAAAAGATAATTGCAGCTGGCTGCAATGTCTGAAATGACAGCCAACCTGAATCACAGCAGACAGTTCTGGACAGTTTGCACTATGCATGTACTTCAGCTTGAGCAGCACTTGCCACCTTATATGTATGAGACCAACCCACGTGTTACAGTATCCAGACCAGCTACAGCGGTGTGATAGGACCCCACGTATTGCAATGTCCAGACCAGCTACAGCTGTGTGTAAGTCTGTCACAGGCAGAGCTGAAGAAGGGAAAGGAAGAGATCCAAAGGCTGAAGGCAGCCCTGCTAGACCAGGAAGCTGCAGTGCTGCACAGAGAGCGTCAGCTGGCTGACCTGAAGAGGCAGCTGAAGGAGGAACGGCGCAAGGGCGAGGCCCCCCTTCAGATGGACCAGGCCATCCAGGCTGAGCCTGTACAGTACGCTGATCTGGAGGTGCAGGTATGGGATGCTGCACTGACTGCATTTTTGGGGTCTGTTGTGTATTGTCCTGTAAAGACTGCATAACAATAGCGGCATTCATGCATTAGCTGTTGCGCTGCCTCATATACCTGCCACTGCCAGCAGTTTCACAACATGACTGACTGCCTGCTCCACAAATGTTCCAACTCAACTCATGACAGCGACCTCCATCACTATTACGCTTCTGACTGATGTGTATCTCTATTTCTTCAAGAGAAACCATTCTTGTTTTGCTTCTCTTCACTGCACTAGCACCGTAGGGTCCGTATGAAGGTTTCTGCTTTGTGTGTAGGTGAGTCCAAGCCTGTTTTCTGAGCTGAGCAACCATGAGGCAGCGCCGCAGTTTCCTAGCCCCATGGAGGCGTCAGCAGTGCCCAGTAGAGGCTCTGAAGCCACATCCATGGCTACTGGCAACCTGGTCAAGAAGCAGTCCCTGCATCTGGAGGAGGCCAAGGAAATGTGCCCTGAAGGACATGAGCTCAGTGAGAGCTACCAGCCAGAGGGGGTGCACGGCACACCTGGAGGTATGCCACCCATCTCTAAAGGTTTGCCAGTTCACCGAGCAGATGTCCATGGTTTCTAAGCTCCTTTGAGCAGCTGTAGTATACGCATTTACTGCTGGACATTGAGATTTGGTGCCTGTGCATGTAGCTTTTGGTGCAGTTGTAATTTGCACCTGTGATAGCTTCCAGCAGCACAATCTGCATGCAGATCATGCATTAAGTTGAAAATCAGGTCGCAGCCTGTTTCAAGTGGCACGATTTAAGTATGGACACGTATTGTCCAGAAAATAAACGTGGTGCCTGGCTGTCAAGAAATCTTGACATCTGTGTGGTGTGGACTCAGACAGTGTAGCAGCTGCAGGCAATGGCATTATGCATGTGGACAGCGGTGCAAAGCCCCTGGTGCCCTACCCTGTGGGCATTTCTGGGCAGGGCATTGCCCGCCAGCCCACTAGGAGCAGGCTTGCAAACAGCCATGTAACTGACGGCCCTCCGGGTCAGCTTCGTAACATCCATGGCTGTGTCTTCAGTCTTGCTGCAACTTGATTGAGTGCATGCAGATTTGACAATATAAAACTTTGTCTTCAACACAATTCACACGGTATCCAGGCTAGGTCTGGTCCTTTCCAGAATCATGCTTGGCAGCTTCAGTAACAGAAAGAGCGGTTGTTGGCAACTGCTTCCTCTTTATTCTTCAGTGCCTGTTGGGCATCCTTGTGGTCAAGCAATGTGCACTGCTACCACAGCTGGCTGTGTGCAGTCTCTCACCTTTGCAGCATGATTTCCTGCCTTCCAAGCACCGCTAGCAGGACACCATTTGGCAGTATCTGCTGTGTAGGCAGCCCGAGTGATACCAATGCTGGCCTGGTCCACATCCAGAGCAGTGCCAAGCCGCTGGTGCCCTACTCTGTGGGCATCTCTGTGCAGCCCCACAGTCAAGACCACCGCAGGAGCCGCTTTGCTGAGGAGAGCCACACAGCCAGCAGGGCCGCCATGACACCTCACCCCATCAGGGACGTTCAGAATAGCCCCCAGGTCTGAGCTCACCGCCACCTGACAAACACAACATTCACCTGTGTAACAGCTGATATGTCTGCATGACATCCAAGAGCAACAATCGGCGTCAGGTATGCCTTTTGCCACTTCAGTTGTTATACGTGACTATTAAACACGTAGTACTCTACATCACGATGGCAATGGCGGTTGCCGAGAGGTTTTTGTGGCTTACTTGGGAGTGTGCTTTGTGTGCAGATGAAGGCGTCACAACAGCTTTCAGCGGCGAGTAGCTCCATTGTCATTGTTGTCCATTCGTCCAGCTGTGCTATGTGTTTGCGCTCTGTCTGTGGCATGTCATTGAGAAGAGATTACACAAGTGGGTTCTTGTTCTAATCATGCGCCATGGCAGGCAGCGTCAGTTTGCCAACAGCGTTCAATATGCAGCAGCTGCTTTGACAATACATGCCAGCTATCGACCGACGCTGTTTCTCCACAGGGCAACTCAGCTGCTCTTGCAGCTGAGCAGGCAAACACCTTTGAGCCTGCAGCAGAGCCTGCGGCAAACGCTCAGCATGAGATGCCAAAGAGTATGTCTGCCATGATGTTGCCTAGGGCTGTAGCCCTGGCCAAGGCAACTGCCCTGCCCCTGCCAGCTTCTCCTGTGGGTGCAACTCCTGGTGAAGCACCTGCCAGAGCCAGCGGCAATGCTCAAGTGGGTTTGTTTGCCTTGCCCAGGCTTGTACAACTAGCATGTTAGGACCTGTATAGTGGGTTGCCTGTGTGCTAGCTGCTTGTTTTGTGCAGAGACGATGTTGCCTTTGCAGGACAGCTTTGAGTGATGAGCATGTGTGTACCACTCTCCATTGAGCCCAGTGAAACCCCTAGCCTTAGTAATGCATCTGGGCAAGACCGCACGACATGAAAATGCGCCGCCCGACCCGATGTGCAGGATCGCCTTCCTGCCTGCCCTCAGCATTCCTGGCGTTGGAATGCTGCATCTCACATTCTTACTGCAAGGCATACTTTTGCGCATTGGTGTTGTACATGATGACATGGGACTGCACCTCATCCTCTTGCAAGATTTGTATGACAGGAGGAATATGACATGCAGGCTGTTGGGCGGTTGTTGGAGTTTGCTTCAGATGCCAAAGTAGCCACTCCTGCTGGCAGAGGTGGCACAGATGCAGAAGGGGCGCAGCCCATGGAGGTTGACATGTCCCTCACCGGCTCTGCTCAGGTTGCTTGCAGCTAACAATTGCCTCCTGCATGTTCCTGGACTTCCTGCCTTGTATCTTACGGCTTGCTGCTGAGCCATGACAACCAGGCTTGCTCCATGATGCTTGTTTACCTGCTTGCTTGTTTGTTGGCTTGCTTGTTCGCTTGGTTGCTTGTTCGCTTGCTTGATCCCTGGTATGCAGGCTCCATGGCTTGTTCCATGACAGCCAGTCAAGCTTGCTGCTGATCAGTGACAACCAGTTGTATCAGGCAACAGCTAGAACTCACTAGACTGCACTACTTGAGTATGCTCAGCTTGCAAAGCTGTCTCAGGGCTGCTGGGGCAGTCCTGGCTGCAAGCCTTGATGCCAATCCTTTGTGTCTGCATCGCGACCTAGCAAATGCTGCTTGAACAGAGCTGAATGCATGCATGTACTGATCAAGTATGTGCAAACATGCTGTGCCACATTGCAGGATGATCAGGCAGAGATGATGAATCGCAATGCATTGCACGCTCTGATGGGGCTGGAGGCCACTCCCATCAAAGCGGGTGGATTCAAATACATCCACAGAGACACAGGGCTGATCTTTGAGATTGCCCCAGCAATCCCTGACTCAGCAGGTGAGAAAGCACATGCTCAACTCACCAAGGCAGAGGCCATCTTCATGTTGCTCTGCTGCTAAGCAGGACATGGGGTTCGGGTTTTTCTGTCACAAACAGTCATAGCAATAGAAGAGCAGTGCACAGTCTTTTACGCAATCACTGTGAAATTTGCTTGGCGGGACTATTGATGCTTTATCATTTACAAGCTGCTACTGATAACAGAGGTGATAAGTTTGCTGCCTTAGAGTTGTTGTCATGTCATGTTGAAAGTAATCTGCGGACATGCATCGTATGGGTTGACTATCACGCTGGTCTCAATGCATGCTGCTGTGCTTGGACCTATTACACAGGATGCCATGGCCAAACTGACGAAGCCAGGAATGTATAATGCTATATGCGCAGTGACTCATGCAGCTGTATGGTCTGCAGGGCAAGAGAGCGATGCTGACAGTGGAGAGCCTGAGCTTTGCTTCAATCCAGTGTCATTGGGCAAAGCTGTAGAAATGCTGCCATCATATCTGCAGTACGAAATCAAGTTTGGCGCAAGTCAGCGGCAGACCCTTGTAGGCAGGATCATGGAGGCACTTGGAAAGTGCAAAATTTTACACAAGGACATGCAGTGCTAAAAAATGGTTTGTAGGCTGCACTGGCATTGACCAACTGCCTTGCACATAACGTCAGCAACCAGGCATAATGTCTCTGCTGTACCCTGGTGTTCAGCATGCTGCAAGACTGGATACCCAATTTGCTGTGCAGCCTGCATATCTGTACATATACAAATTTGCATTACCATCTGTATCAGAATAGTGGTGCTGGATTTGACCTTGGTACAATGTGAATGCAAATTGACTGACTTTACTTTCGAAAGATGAGTGTAGCATTGTAAACTTGCACTGCTGGTCACCATATTGACTGTTCTATGTGCTTTGGTTGTACTATGGAACCCTGCTGTCGTGATGAGGCTCTCATAGCGTCAATGACGTACATTACTGCAAGGCCATCTGCTGTGTTTGCTGCACATTGCAAAGCCGATTTGTCTGCATTTGGACCCAGAGCCTGTTGTATAGCAGCCCCCAATAGCTGAGTTCCATGTTGAAAGGCTGACCCTGAACCTTTCTGTGATGCAACAATCTGCGCACAATATGACCTTGCGTCAATCCACCCAGCAGCATATAGCTGACATGCAGGCCCTATATATGCATGACTCAAACCCAGCATTCATGTTCGTGCTTGCAATACAGAACACATCTGCATATTTGCAAGCAGTAGCAGCAGCCTGAATGTTCAACAAAGATGCAGATTAGACAGGTATACACAGCTACGGGACATCAAGGGCATGCATCCAGAACAAGGCTGTCCAAACAACATTTCAAACACAGCAAAGTTGATGGCAGCAAACTACAGACAGTCACAGAAGACCTTGCTGCTGATGATGAAATACTAGTCATACCTGCTTTTGGTGGTTGATGATCTCAAGGCTGCCTGTAGATAAGTTTAAGACAGCCCCTCCTGCATCTGCCCCTATCACCATCTGAGCACATGATGGGGCCTTGCCAAGCAGCCCCAGGGTCACATGGGCCTGAATTTCTGGCATGCGATCATCAGTAGGCTGTTGGTAGGGAGGGCTAGCAGGATGATCACTACCCCAGATCCCTGAAGATGCTGCTGCTTGTGGTATCAATGTCAGCTGTACCGATGCATAGTCTTCACTGGTGGCTTCCTTGATCTCACTGTCTGCTCTGTCCTACATTGCACCAGCAGCTTCTCAGACAGAGTCTTGGTCTCCTGCTTTGTCAGCTTAAAACTTGGCTGCTGATTCAGCTTGCCTGGTATGTGCCCTGCCAGGTGCTATGTCAGCTTATGTACCAGCTGCTGTGTCACCAAACAGTCAATATGTGTGGTAAGCTGCTGATGACTAAGCTATGTCATAGCCTAGGCAGGGCCAGCTGCACATGTATGTGAGAATCAAGCATGAATAGGTCCAGCATCTGCCACATCAGCACACAATGCAGCTTCTGCAGCTAGCAGAGGCACAGTTTTGCTTGAGCTGTTGCCATCATGCCCTGTCATGCAGTATGTGGAGTTGTAATGCAATGAGCACTTGGCACGTGAGAAGGGAGAGGGAGACGGAGCAGGTCAAAGGGCAGCAGAAACTGACCGGCAGAGGTGACGCCATGGTCTTCAGATGTGCGCTCACACCGCTCACCTCTGCCTGTAACACAAACCTGCACATCATGTCCATCTTGCCTTGCTAGCGCTCAAGTTTAGTTGTATGTGTTGTCAACTTACAGACTATATTGGTGACCACACAAGGTAAGTGTAGTGCATATCATGCAGATGTGCCAACAGGTGGCTAATGGCATCCCATACGAGGACTATTTGCTGCTACACATGGAACATGCAGACTGTGCTTGTGCCAACACAGCAGCATTTCATTGTTGTTTCACTTCGTACCTAAGCAGGTCAATGACATGCGACCCAATGGCCCCCACAACACCCCCTCCCTGGGTCTCATCAGCCCACCAGTCCCACTTGCGCCCCCCTGACGGCGCTGGTAAGGTGACTGTGACGTCAACCCACCGTACTTGACCAATCTGGCCTGCTTGAAGGTGCTCTCTGGCTAGTTGGGCCATGGGTGTGAACCTGAGCTCATGGTCAACAATTGCTACCTGCAAGCAGTGGCGCTGCTGCTATGTTTGTCTTTATTTATCTGTCTGTCGAACTTCACTCGTGTGGCTGTTTCAGTTGGAAGAGACATGTTGAGCGGCCCAAGAGCCACACCTTAAGGAGCACCACAAATCCAGCAGACCAGTGTATAGATATTCTGTCTATACACAGCAAGGAATGACTGGACATTGCTGTGGCTGCATATTTGGACATTGCTGATGGAATGCAGGTAGCATATCCGCAATCATGTAGAGACATGTAAAGAGAGAGGAAATAAACACGCAAATACTTGCCTGGTCAGGGTGCTGTTTTGCTGCCTCCACCATCTGTTCTGCTTCTTGTCCATTCATGGCCATGGGCTTGTCGCAGATGACGTGCTTTCCTGCTTCCAGTGCAGCTGCAGCATGGACAGCTCATGTCAGACTCATCACCAGACAAGAAAGGACAGGGAAGATTGAACACAAGTCCAAGCGGTGATGAAGGATAGGCTTCCTTTGGCATTGTGATGAAGAGTAATGTGACAACACAATTGTCTTGATGCTCACAGCATCATAAGTAACAGGGACAGACCACAACAGGGTTGTAGCTATGAAGCTATAATTGGCATGCAGGCAAGTATCAGAAGGCACTAGTGTCAGACAGCGCAGACCAAAGAGCACCGTACACCACACTAAATGTAGGGGAGAAAAGGTCAGTTTGAACTCAGCACAACAGACACATTACCCATGTACCAAGATGCTGCCTAAAACACACACATTTAGTGCTTTATGACAGCAAGCATGTGTGGGCTCTGTTTCGCAAGCAGCAGCTAGGAAGTTGACATGGCAGTTGCCCAGTCTAACAGGCACGTGCACATCTGGTGCCTGGTGCAGATCAAGTTTCTTACCTAGGAACTGCTGGCAGTGCAAGTATGGTGGGGTGACTATAGATACCACATCCACTGCAGAGACACAGCACACGCAGCAGCTCAGGGTTGTCCATATTGGCAAAACAGCCAAAGAAGAGCACTGCTCAGCCCGGCAACAAAACCAAGCTGCATACCGTCTTCACAAGCACAAAGGTCCTCTGCACTAGAGAACCAGAGTTTGATGCCATTCTGTAATCAGCCACACTTCTTGGTTAGCTGGTCAAATGCAGTGCATATGGTGCATGAGCATCCTGTTCAGTGTAATGCCATGGCAAGAACGTAGTTCTTTCTTCAATGCAAAACATGTTCTGTATGTAGTGTTTGCATAAAAGCAATTCAGTGTGTGCGTTTGGCTTGCCTGCTCAGCAACCTGTCTTGCACGCTGTTGGCCCCTTGAGAAGATGGCTGTCACTTCTAGATCAGCTTTGCGGAACTGTGGCAGTTGCACCTGCAGCCATGAGGTTGTCAGAACTGTTCTAGGAAAAGCAACTGAGACTCACTGCTTTGAGAGACAGACCGTGATTCCCCAGCCTGTTCCCAAGATGCCAACCTTTACCCTGTCTTCTGGACGTATCTGCAGCATGACCCTAGTCCGACGCAACACCCTGGCAACTCTGCTATAAGAGCACTAGTGCAGCACAGCTTGTCTCAGCCTGGCTCTGGATCACCTGACCTTGACTGGTCGGCGACTCTTGTATCGTCCGTACATTACGGTGGATCCCACAGTGGTGACAGCGATGATCCCACAAGTCCAAGCTATGCCTTTGACAAATGACGCCATGGCGGGGCCATAACGCGAAAGAGGATCGATCGCTCGAGCATAGTCCAGCTCATTCAAGGGGCCATGAAACTTCGGTCTGCTTGTAGACATGCAGCTTTGCTTCTAGGCAAGGAAAGATTCGGTCTATTTGTGCGTCAAAGACGAACAATTTCACGCTCAAACGGTTGCAAGCTAGGCGATTGCAAGCCCGGCGATCAAAACTTTGAGCCCCGTGCACAAATGACTTCCTCAGCGGACTGACAGTCGCGTTTGAAATATGCTTTCACTCCGCAGGCTTACATTTACATAGGCTGCTATACAATTGGAAAATGCTTGCAGCTCTTCAAACGCTTGCAGTGAGCTAACATCAGTGGCTCTGCTATGCCGTAACGCCACTGATGTTAGCTCACTGCAAGCGTTTGAAGAGCTTTCACCCTCTCAGTACTGGAGCCCCACCAGATCTAGCAGTATGCCGGGACGACCGAACTTCAATGCCGTTGTCAGGCAAACAAGCCAGACAGCTCTTGAGGTGAGGATAGTCCAAGTGCAACTGCAAACCGCATCTGCACTGCTTTAACTTGGGGCACCCTTTGGCAGGCAAACCCACAAGAAGCTGAAGCGATCACAAAACTCAATCTGTCCAATCGCGGTGCGCGTAAGCCCACCTTTGTTTGGCCCGAACCTTCGCAACAAGCCATCTGGCCTTCATATTGTTGTGAACGCAGGGCTGGTGATCATACCCAGGCTGGAAGCAAAGCTTGTAGACATTGACCTGAGCGGGAACGGACTCGTACGGTCAGGCACTATGCCTGTAGTAGTTTCGCAGGACATCATAAGCTCTCGCAAGCAAACCTAAATGGGCTTCGACGATTTCTGTTATTGTTCATCAGCTCCTCCAGCTTTCCTGACTATCTTGTGCTTTGTGTGCAGCACAACAGGTTTAGCCAATCTGCGTCATTTACAAAAGCTTGTGTTGACATCAAACCACATCACTGAGCTGCGCGACTTGACTGGCCTGCCAGCTTTGCAGCACCTGCTGCTTCAAGGCAATTTCCTGTGTACCCTGCAAGACGTTGGCCTTGATATGCTGGTAAGCATCCAGTTCCTCCTAGCTTGGGATCAGGGCTTGTTATCTGTACTTGAACAGTGAACAGGAGCACTCCATATGTTACACGCATCTATCTGCCAGTTTGTCACAGAGCTATGTACAGACGCTCAACAAGACAACATGTTCAGCCTGCATAAAGCCATCACAACATGATGACCACAGCTGGTAGCCTCATCATCAGCATTGGCTTGACTAATGCAGGCACAGCTACCACAGCTGCAGAGCCTGTATCTTCAAAACTCAGACAAATCACAGCCCAACCCAGTATGCAGCAGGCCTGAGTACAAGAATGTGGTTCTGACCAGTCTGACACATCTCAGAAATCTGGATGGCGAGAGACGACCATCTTGCAGAGGTAAAGTATGCTAGGCTGCCCTTTTCTTTTTGTCTCATAGATCACGTGTATTCAATTTGTAATGATGAGCTTGCAACTTGTGGGGTGCTGCAATGTATGCAATCACAAGAGGTGTATACCAATACAATGCATGCCGTTGAAAAGAAATGATCATGCCTCAATAAAAAATAGCCCTAGGTGAGGTATGTAGGGCTCCCCTGTGTCACACAATATGGCATCTCCTTACTCTATCTGAGCTTTGCCTGAGGAGCTAGAGCAAAAGCAACATGTCATCAGGGATTGATGTGTTGGGTGCATGCAGATGCACATGAGGTGGCCTTCAAGGCAGATGACCCACTGCCCAACATTAGCAAACTGTCCAGTAACGAGGTAGACATAAGCAGGTTTTTGCCATCAGAGTGGGATGCTTGGTTGGCAGAAGATGCTGATGTTGGCACACAACAAGCCCACAGTGACCTGCATCAGTCAGGAGCAGCCACAGCAAAGGTGCTGGATGAGTGCAATGTGCTGAGTGGCGTTTTGAGGGATGAACTTGCCAAAACGGACAGGCTGCTGAAGCAGTGACCACTTCGTGAGTTTCACGAGTGAAATTCTTTGAGCGGTTGGTACATATGCTCAGTGTCTCAGTTGTTCATCCACAGAAGAGCCCAGACAACGTTGCAGTCATGTACTGTCATCAACCAATGTGACTGTTACAAATACAATATTGGACATGGCATATGCTATGTCTAAGAGCGAGCACCAATCTAGCCTTCATGGCGCAATTTGGAATCACAATGAAACTTGTCATGTACAGTGACATTATTTGCGGCAATGGACAAAGAGTACAAAGCTTGTCCTCCTCAGTCGCCTGGCTCTACTCAGCAGCTGCATCTTCAGCTGCTGGAGTCTCCTGATCTGCAGCACCTGCCTGTTCAGCTGCAGCAGCAGCTTCTGCTGCAGCCTTCTCATCAGCAGCCTGCTTGGCCACCAAAAGAGCTGCTCTGATTGCGTCTTTCTCTACCATGGCCTTTGAAAGCATCTCTGTGAAGACCTCTTCATCTGATGGTGGAGCACCATTCTGCTGCTCTAGGGCTGCCTTGACCTGAATCACAAGCAGTGGTTTCACTCTTTTCTCCCTTGATCACAACTTGCATTGGCCTTCTAAGACACTACTATGCTGCTGTCTGGTACTGTAGTACTGATGGACAGAGACTGTTTTAGATTGCATCAGTGATTTGGTGCTGGTTGGCATGAAGCACAGACGTTAATACCTTACAAGAGCGTAAGGTATTAACGTCTGTATGCGATGCATTCTTTCACAAAACAGCCATGTTTTGTTGGGCATTGCTCAATTGACACCAGGCTCATTGCAAAAGTGTCATGTTGCTAAGTCAGAGTTGCAATTGGCAAAAGAGATTTGTATGACTCACCTCTGTGATCTTCTCAGCGATTGTGCTGCCCAGGGCTGCCAGCACAGCTGTGGAGTCACGCTTCCAGCCCTCCAACTCCTGTGCCTCTGCCCTAGCAGCTGCCTCAGCAGCTGCTATCTGCATCACATGCATACCATGCAAGCTGACCAGACCAGAGACCAGCGTGAAAGAATCCAGACTTTAGCTAATATCCAGTTCACTCTGCTGGTGGTGATGACAAGCCACCAGCGTCACTATCAAAAGTCATACAGCAGACATATGCACTAGAAGGGCACATGCACACTGCCCAAATGAGCTGCATGCATGTATTAAACCCATGCAGCGGATGCTGACAAGTTGGGTATGATAGCACGTCGCAGCAACTTGTGGTGACCCTGGTCAGCTCCTGCTTTGCTTTCAGCCTCATCCCACACGACACATGCTAAAGAACTGAGCACATGTGCTTACAATTACAAACATGTGTTACACTGGCCGCTTCTGCTTTGCTTTCAGCCTCATCTTACATGACACAAGCTGACCTACTGAGCACATCTGCTTACAATTGCCAATACATGCTCGCCCTGACCAGCTCTGCTTTGCTTTCAGCCTCATCCAGCGTGACACATTTGCGCAGAAGGTCAGCATGTGTGACATAAGATGAGGCTGAAAGTGAAGTAGAGCTGCAAAGTGCCACCAAAAAACTACTTACAGGCACCAACACGTGCTTACCCTGGCCAGCTCTGCTTCATACTCGGCCTTGGCGGCATCACGATCAGCCTGCTCCTGTTGGGCCTGGGCCTCAGCCTTTCGCAGAGCATCTGCCACCACACTAGCCACCACCGCCCTGCACCCAATCACAGCAAGAGTGTGTGTGTATCATCCCAGAATCCATTGTCAGTAATGCCTGCCCGGCTGTGGCATGTCAGCTTACAGTCTTCACTGCTCGTGGTCCAATCCCGTGACAGATCATGCCAGGCCCAGGCTTAGTAACATTTGCTCTCATGCATTGATACACCTGCTCAAGCCTCGATCTAACCTAATCTCACCTTACCTGACCTCACCTCAAACCTTCACAATGATGTAAAGCCAAGGAACAAAGTGTGGGCAGCAGACAGATGCTGAGTTGACAGACCTGGCAGTTGCCTGTCTGGCCACAATCTTCTGGGTCTCCTCCTTGAGCCAGGGCATGACCTGCTGCTCCACCTCCCTCTGCACCGGGTCAAAGAAGAAGCCAGAGTCTTGCAGCCGCCCATACACCGTGCCAGTCAGCCCTGCAAGACAAGCCAAGCTGATGTCAGTGGCCATTCTATTTGGTGTACTGTCAAAGTGGTATCACAGGCTTGTGAGCTTGGCTTGCATCACCATAAAAAGACACACTGTCTCACTGACATTGCATTGTTGTATGTTATGTCAACAAGGTATCACTGGGTTGCCACTGTGTACATGCCATGCCTGTGGAGCATAGCGTGAATGTATATAAGCTAGTTATATAGGGTGATATTTTTGTTGCGGACCCTAGCGTTGCTACAATGACTAGAGGCAGCAAAAGCACAAGGGCGCATCCCTGGTGTGGCCTCTGAGCAGCGTGGCTGTTGCAACTCTGGGGAGTGAGTCTCAACAGCAGGTGCAGCAGGCGTGCAAGTTGCAGAAGCATTTTTCGAAGTTGCTCCACAAAGATACAGTAGCAATGCGACGTCTCACCCTTGAGGTGGCCTCTGGCAGCAGATTTGCTCATGCACACCCTTCTGTGTGGCAGCACTTGCAACAACACAACCTCTCACATTCCCATGGGACGGGATAGCCTAGATGATGACCAAATACCTAAATTGACAGTATCCTCCTCCTTGACAGGATAGACTAGTTTGAACACGACTACCAGCAGCTGCACACAACCCTCACCCTTGATGTGATGCTCAGAGCAGACTGTTCTGGAGACACAAGACATGCCCTGCACATACCTAGCTCTTCATGAGCCGGAAAGCAACATCACCAGCATTTATTATTATTACTTGTTATCCTTATCAGTATCATTGTCATTGTCGTTTTCAGAGTAGTTGTTATTTTCTTTTCATATGATTATTACTATTGTTATTGTGATATTATCAATATTGAAACTACTGTTGTTACTGTGGTTATTACCCGTGATGTAGCCTCTGGCAAAGGTGGCCGCGGCAACCTTCTCTCTGAGGTGGGTCTCAGCAGTGGCCCGAGCGCGAGCCTGCTCCAGGCGGCGAGCCTTCTCCTCCTGCTTGCGTAGCTCGGCTGCCTCCAGCCTCTGCACTGATGCCAACTCTGTGGCCTTCACCTGCAAGCCCCACAAGCCATGTGACAAGTAAGAGGATGAGCGGATCATTGCAGATTTGCTTGGATGCTCTCCGGGCAACAAGCCTTCTGTTCCTTCTCTCAAAGCTGCGCTGCCTCCAGCCTCTGTACTGATGCTCTTTTTGGAGCAGAATGCTCAGTTTGTCACGTATCACGTGCACCTGTGCTTCCAAGCCAGGATGTCTGATGAGGTACAAGTGGCTCCATGCTCAGGCTGTGAAGTACTAAGGTAACAAAGCCAAATCTGAGGCAACACCTACAGTCTCAAAAGGGCTCAGTCACTGTTCTGAACATGGTGTTCTGGAATTAGTCCTGTAGGAACTGCGCTCTGAAGACAATGTTCTGGACTTAGTGCTCTGAAGTATACTCTGCAAGGAATTGCAGTCCTGCTTGTACATTTGGTCAGGCAGTGAGGCTGAGCCTTGTGCTTGCTGCAATCCCTGCACTGACACCAGCTGTGGCCTGTGCCCAGAAGACACAGCAGCATTTGAATACTGCAGACACAATGCATTAGCACTCCAGAAATGAGTGCAAGCACTTGGTCGAAGTGGTGAGGAACAGGGACAACTCAGATGGAACTCGCAGAGGCTCCAAAGGAGAGGCCAGAAACCAGCACGGAGAGAAAGAAGGCTTGTATGAACACATGTTCCTGCTAATCAAGTTGTATCACTGCCAGGTCTCAGGCTCTGCTAGACACACTCAGAAAGCAGCTTCTGCCTACGTTTCTGATCATCAACAGGCCTTTGCTTAGCAAGCTGCCCACCAGGTCTGGTGCTAACACTACATGACATTTGACCAATATTCATGCTGCCAGCTGTAGTTGCCTTTTGCTGTTGCTGAGGACTACAAGACAGAAGTGCATAGGGACTGCATGGCAAGGTGACAATGTGGCTTGTCTGTGGAAAGCTGCAATGCAAGAAGGGGGAGCAGACCTGCTCATAGTGCTGTTGGTGGGCTCGCATGGCAGCCAGCTCCTCTTCTTCCATGACCTCCATCAGGCCTTGCTCCAAGCACTTGCCCACCAGCACCTCCAGTAGTGGTTCTACCTGTAACATTGTAACATTTGCGGAAACGACCAATGCAACAGCGACTAGCTCTTATCAGGCCCTGTTTCAAGCACCTCCAGCAATGGCTCTACCTATAAGGTAGCACTTTTGTAAACGACAGCGACCAGCTCCTATACATTGATCACTTCCATTGGGACCTAATAATAATAACGATAACAGTAAAAATAAGACTAATTTAACGCTTTCCAGCTCATGATGAGCTAGGTACGTGCAGGACATTGCAACAGTGTAACACTTGCGTGAACAACCTGCGTAAATGACTGGTGACAGTCGGGGCAAAAGCAGCCAGCTTCCATACATGCATCACTTCCATTGGGGCCTGACCTCATCATTTGCAAATCAGCACCTCCATCACGGGCCTAATCTGTATCACTGTGAGATGCACATGACACAACAGCAGCAGCAGCGGTGTTGATGATCATGACACGATGATGTAGGCAGTGCTTACAGTAGTGGCAGTTGCCATAAAGCTGAAAGGGACAGGTCTAACAGCAGGAGCGTGACTGGCAGCAAGGGAAAGAGCTGACACGTTCGGTACCATTGTCATCTAAATGCAATGCTGACATGGCAACCACTTTGTGCTTATTGCTGGACTTTGATGCCAACACAACCAGCAAGGCTGATGAGTATCAGCAGCACGGGGGTCTGTAAGACAGAATAAACTGTTATTAGTACAACCGTCAGCTCTTTGTCACATGGAATCCACGTCATAGCGCAATACACCAGCAAATTTGGTCATGTGATAGACAGGCATGAGGAACAACACTGATGCATACCTCAAAGTCAAAGTCAAAAAGATCTCCCGCCTCGATCTGGGTGGTGGCGTCCAAGCCAGCCTTGGCAGGGATGAAGAGGGGGGTGGAAGGGCGGTCTCTGAAGGGGTCCGTCTGAGTGGACATCTCTGCCTCTGCCACCGTATCAGTCAACTGCTCCAAGTAGCTGTCAGTCTGCAACAGTAATACATATTGAAATCAAAGCACACAACAGAACAAGCAGCCTGCTTGCACGAGACAGAGTCAGGGGCCTGTCTGAGCTGAAGTCTGTGCCTCAGCCCGCTAGCTGCTGCAAGTAGATGTCAGCATGCAATGCAATAGGTCCATAGGTGTCAGGGGTTGGCTTGAAACGACTTTTGAAGCTTATGACGTGTGTGTCTAGAGGAGGTTTTTCGATATGTTTGACTGTGTCTGTCAGCCGCTTCAGCTATCTGTCAGTCTGCAGCACGATGCGCCTTGCTATCAGGGCCAGACGATTCCCCAGCACAGGAAGCAAAACAAGCAGTGTCTTTGCCAGTGTCCAGATCATGCGTCTGTCCCGAAACTCATGCCTGCTGCCATTCAAGTGTGTTCAAAGCAGCTGTCTGTATCTGACACGATGCAGCAACTCTGCCCTGTATTGCCTCGTGGATCAGTGGGCTTGAAGTATGCAGGGCTTGTGGTTCCAGGAATTCACTTCGCTGAGGTGATGAGAGCAACAATGACACAGTGGTCAGAGGCTTCAGTCAGCTTTTTAGCCTACACTACGTTGGATTGATGGAAGCTAATGCTACCAATTGCTGAGCCAGTTGTCTTAAAGATGTCTGCATATAGGATGCAGCATTGTGCATCTCTGCTCTGGTTATGGGACACAGCACAGATGAATCAGATCTGGCGACAGCAATATGGCCGATAGCACAAACTCAGAGGGCCAGACTGTGAGCTGCTTGAGCTGCAAAAAGTTTGGATGAAGGCTTTTGCAAGGTGGCCTTGCATCAACGCAGCCGCCTGACTCACACTGTTGACGTTCTCGATTGAATCACTTGACAACAGACAGCCTTGCAGCCAACAACATGCTCTCACACAAAGCCAGGGGTTGCATCAAAGCATGACAGATGGCGTTTTGCAGCATGCCAGGCTTGCATGATTAAGACAGGGCAATGGTGCACACATACAAGCAGGTGATGAACAACAGCAATACAAACCTGCAGCTCAATGTGGCGGCGTCCATCCACTGGGTCAGGCGTCTTGGGAGGCGGCACTGACTGTTTCAGCTTCAGCGTCTTCTTGCTGCAACAACACTAGTCTTCTGTCAAGACAGGATTGGGGGAGGAATAGAATGAGAGGTGGATTTGCAAGTCCCTTTCAGTGATGAGCACATGATGTAGGTTGCTGGGAAGCTTACCTGAGCGTTTTGGATACCATAGGCATGTCCCCAGGCAGGATCTGTGCTGAGTAAGTGTTACCGCGCACCACTCGCCTATTGAACATAATATTTGAGGGGATAAGCTGTTCTTGCTCTTCATTGCTCTGCAATTCAAAGAGATTGCTCATACACCTTCTCATCTAAACTGTTGTACGACCATGGGATGCTCATGCCTCTACTGCAAACCTTGCGCAGGACCAGAACTGCAGCCATACATTCACCCCAGTGTAGACATAACGAGTTCACATACGTGACACCGAGACTGGGCAGGACGATGCATCAAGATGACCTACTTGCTGATTAGACAGCGGTGCTGTCTTTGTGGCGATAGAGTTGGTACGACGCAGCTGCTGCAGCTTTGGTGTCACCATGCTGCAGCGTTGCTAGTCTCAGTTGAACGCCGCTTTCTTCCTGGTGCCAGTTGCTCGCAAAACTCTGAAGCGCAGGCCACTGGCAGGGCGCACAATATCACGACCGAAAACCCGGAGGTGCGTCTGCCTCAAAGATTCAAACACATGCCACGAAAGCTAGCAGGAAAGTTTGTCACAGCCGAAGCAGTCATGCACGTCAGGCGCAGCAGCCACGTAAAAGGATTAAAATTGCAAGTGCGTTACCCCAGACTGAATTTGTCGTCACCAGTGTTCAGCGGGGCAGGTGCAATATCGCAAAGCCTGTATACTAAATCTGGAGTAAAGTATGCCAAGTATGCCTGATCGCCAGGCACATGACAACTATGCACTGCTCAGGCCATAATCCAGAAGCATTCCAGCTGGCTTGTTGTCAAGTAGTGTACACATGTGTCACGCGTAAAAGTCATGTGGCAACCAAAACTTGTCCTTTTGGACACTCAACACACTTGGACTGCAGTCAAGCAGCCAGATCTTTGGTATCTGGTGAAAACGAAAAGGAATCAGTGCTGAGCCCCACATCAAGTGGCAGTATCCTGAACAAGCTCCGCTGTCTTCAGGTTGGTCTCAATCATAGCCTTGATCTGCAAAGCAGAATGTCAATATTTTGGTTGGTAAACAGCCAGTATTTGCTTTTAAAATCACACGGCTTGGCATCGTTTGCGCTGCGTGTGGACGCTGCAGGCGGACAAAGCAAGTGTGCTGTGCAGGAGCCAGACTAACCTTGCCCACAGCATCCTTGCCACCCTCTGCTGCAATGTGCTCTGCTACCTTCTCTTGATTTTGGTACAGCTGCACGGCATCAAGTCATTGTACAGCTGAACTGCAACACTTTTTGGCATGCAACTAATGTCAAGAGCACAGCAAAGAACAGCAGGCAGTAACAAGTATTGCAGCAGGCAATGCCATTCCCGCCACACTCTTGTGTAGCTTGGTAGCCAAGATATTTAGGCTGGATTGCTGTGCTGCACACTCACCGCTATTGTTGGCATTTTCTGCAGCAAACACTGAGTGTGAGTGCCACAATAACAAAGCTTCCGTTGATACAGCAGTGATGCACGACAAGACCCTCTGTGCACACACTGATGAACATGCCCAGGCAGCTGTGAGTCACTGTTTTTCATGCCATGGATGTACAGCAGTTTGGCAAAGGGTTCAGCAGCACGAAGTTCCAGGTATGCAGCATTCAGTCAGTCTGTTCCTCCATGCAAAGTTGCAACTTTGCACTGGCAAATGTCCATACCTTGATTCCGTTCCCATATACTAGCTTGCCAGGCACTGCGTTTACATCTATGTATACAATAGGCAAACTGCGTGAGCAAGATAATGATCAGCTGCCTTATTAGTGGTGGCATCAATTGTGCAGTGAGCTCACCAGCCCCATATCAATTTTCATTCAGTACAAACAGTGACACCCATGCTCACTCTGGAAACTCTTCTTCCATCATCTTCTGTATCTTGGGTTTCAAGTATATGCATTTGCGGCACCACCTTGCCATCCAGTCAACAACAAGAACTACAAGTAACATTGTTTTTGTCAGCAAGCAGTCATTGTTGAACAGACATGCAAACTGTTGCTGACCTTTGTTCTGTGTCAGTGCCTGAGCAAAATCTTCCTCCGACTGTATCTGTGACAGGGTAGCGTAAAGGGTCAGGCCAGCTTTTAGGTCATGTTTATTAGCCAATGGGCGCAGCTGATCACACGAACAACAGGGAAACTAGAAGGGGCCCTGCCAGCGTTTACCAGTGGAAGATCGGTGGCGTTCGTGGCTGGAGTGCTGGTAGTTCGTCGCCTTGTCTTTGAAGCATTTGCGCCTAAAAATCTTCTGTAGCTAGAATGACAGCTGTTAAGGTGCTTCGAGCTGCGTTGGCAGAGCAAGCCTTGCACCGGGCGCTGAGACAAGAGTGAACAATGGGTCGGTTGCGGGCAAGTGCCCGCACCACTAACGAACGCGTTTGACGAAAGCGACAACATTTTGCACGGCAGTGATGGCTCTACATGCAGAATAATTCGCGCTCGCAGCTCAGAAGGGATCAAGCGCTTGACCCAACGCCATAACGCCAACTAATGACCTTTCACACACTAGTGGTCTCGCACAGTCGCACTTCGAGTTACGTTTTGGTTTGTTGGTTTTGAGTTGACTTCGTTGCTTCGCGACATGAGTGCCGCAGGTGTCAGCTGCCCAACATGTCCGTATGATCACTTTGCTTAAGCTGACTGCAGCCTGCGCTGCGCACATAAGGCTGGAACACGGCTGAGACCTGCATGAGCTTTGTCAAGAAGGGCGCAGCCAAACCTGCAGGTGTATGCCAGCAAGGCCTACTTTGTTTCGTGATCTAAATTTTCGTAATGCTGTGCATATGCTATGTTATCGCGATCAGACCGTGCAGGCATTGCTCAGTGTATGCATGCACGCAGAACTTGGTACAAGACCCGGGCTTTCAGGCCAGACTCTTGTTTCCACTGGCTTAGCTGACTTTGACAAGCTCATTGGCGGCGGTGTACCCTTGGGCACTGTGACATTGCTGCTTGAAGACACCTACACACAGCATCATGTCACACTGCTAAAATACTTTCTTGCTGAGGGGGCAGCTAACAATCAAGCTCTCCATTGGTCAGCTGGCCATTTTAGGCATGCATCTGCTGTCAGAGCCCTACCACAGCAGGTCCAGCATACACCAAAGGTGATGCCTCTGCCATCCTGTATGCCTGCAGATGCAGGTTGCTTTGACATACCATACAAACCCACAATGCATTACCTAAAGGCCAATGCATTACCTAAAGGCAATGTCAGCTTCATCATATGAACAGCAGTATGGGCAACCAGGACGACAAGGACAGCAAACAAGAGACAGAGGAAGTGCAGCTGCGTATAGCATGGCAGTACAGGCGATATATCAAGTCGAAGCAGAAGGCTGCGGCTGCCGTCAGCAGCAGTAGCAGCAGCAGGTATTTACGCCAAGATCCCACATGCGCTAGCGTCATACTCTTGCTTTGCTGTTACATCGACATGGCACAATCTATTGCTCAATGGCTGGACTTTTTTGACATGTACGCCTTCATTTGCAATGCCTCAGCCAGGCCCAAATCTTGCAGAGTGACTCAGTCCATGTGGCCATCACTAAGCTTGGTAAATCACCAATACAATGTGCTCACATCACCTGCCCGTCATGATCTGTTGCATACCTGCAAACATGTGCACATGTGACGTCATGTCCACTGGACCTGGATATTGCGCATTTGTAATCACAGGAGCGCTGCTGACAGCCAGAGCAGCAGGAAGGCTAAGTCAGGCAGTTCAGCCTTGGGCGGTGTCAGAGAATGGTGTCACAACTTTGACCTGACAAAGCCCATCCCTGTGCAAGACATTGTCACTTCTAGAATGGTACGTGCATCTCAGTAGCCAGACAAGAGTTGCTATGCTGTGTTATGAGTGCTGGGGCCAGAGTCATGTTGTGTCCTGTACCTGTACCTTCATGTGTCGATACCTTTCACATCACGATGCTTGTGTGCTCTGCATGGTACTTTGGCATGAAAGTATTGTGTCGTGCATGATGTTCATTCTGGCACGGCCTGCACACGATCTCTGGCCCCATACTACTGCTCAACTGGGTTTTGTAAATATGGTGACACAACTCAGCGCAAACTAGAGAGTCGACTTTTGCCTGTTTTCACAGGACTGCCCAGAGTTTGGACCAACTGCCATGCAGTCATTGACAGGCAGCATCAGCGGCTTCCTGAATGCACTTTCACAGCCCCCTGATGACTCAACAGCATCACTGGCGCAACGCACACACAGCTCCCTTGCAAACACATTTGTGCAGCAAGGCAACACAGCCAAGCCAACGGCAGAGCTGAGCGTCTCTGACAGTGTGCCCCAGACCAACGGCAGTGACATGGTTCAAGCCAGTAGACATTCAGCCAGCCATCTTGTTGCACAAGCAACTCCACAAGCTGGTGGACAGTCTGTGCCGGACAGAGCAAAGCCTCCAGATGCAGTTCCATCCACACAGCACGGTTTGTCACCACAGCCAGCAACGGCATCTGGCACCACAGCTGCGCAAAATCTTGCAGCTGTGAAGGGTGTTCCCATGCAGCCGAGTGTGCCAGCATCAGACAGACCCCAGGGCGTGGGCAGGGTTGTTATCGAGTCCCTTGGGGGTTTGCAGTGGCAGCTGGAGGGGTCAGATCGGGATTTGGAAAGGCATCTGTACACTGCTGTGTTTCAGCTGAAAGCTGCTGTCAGAGATAGCCGCTGTGCGGCCATGTTGTCATTCCCTGCAGGTGAGCACCAACATCTCACCCTCTGAAAGCACCGCATTTGTTGTGTTTTCTTAATGATGACAAAGTTGTACGCGCACAGCTTTGGATGTAATCTGAGAAAAAAGCTGACAAGAGTTCCAGCACGCCACCCCTAATCATCATCCACAGCTATGCTAGCAATACTCATTCCTATATCTTTAGGGATGTGCGACCACCTTACTTCATAACCTTCTGACACTTTGTGCAGAAACTGGCAGATCATATATGCTGCTGAAGAAGCATCTGCACTGGCTTTGCATGCCAGCATGTCTCTGCAAGACTTGTCTGCTTGCCTGAATGCCTCCCATGTGGCTGCAGGTCTATACAGTCCTTCTTTGACAATGCGCTTGGCACATCTGTGTGACACTGTGGTGGGGCTGGAGGCTGTCAGGGATGACTCTGACATTGTGCGCCTCATTCCTGAGCCCGCCAGGTACTGTCTGCTGCTGCATCCACCAGAACACAAGTTGCAAACTATTAGAGTGTTCACTTTCTGTTTTTTATGACATTAAAGTTAGATTACCCCACAAATATGTTGTCACATCTTTGCTGCTACATGAAGTACACTGCTGCTGATGCATGCATAGCCACAGCGCTGCTGCACCATTACGTCCATTTGTCCAGCTACTGAAGCCTGTGCATGCCTACTTGCTGGATGTGTCGTACCTGCGCTGCTGTGCGTGCTATGTAAATGCTGGCTTTGCATTTCAAATGTATCTGCATCCTTTTGGAATTGACCGACAGCAGTTTTATCGGCATGACTTGTTATAGTGTTTTTGCAGTTGCTGTGGTCTGTTGAATCTTCAGAAGCTACCATCTTTGAACGCACTGGGTCCTCCCATACCAGATGTTACATTGTTCATCATCCGTCACAAGCGAAGAAGGCTTGCAATTCAGGCTAGTAATCTGTGCTTGAAATATGTCTGTTGCGGCTTGGGTTGTGTTTCACTTACTCGCTAACTGATTTAGGCTGCTTGCATCTCCTGCTTTTCAGACTCAGACTTGTCAGGAGCTGCAGCAGAAATGCTGTGCTCATGCTTTGCCTCTCTTCAGAGTGTGTGCAGCCACCTTCATGATCAGTCTAAGTTGACATCACACAATTGTGATGTACCAATCCAATTGTCCTTGAACTGTCCTTTGCAGGCAGTACAAATTGATCCAGATGCTGAGGCTGGAGAGACAGACTCGAAATCAGCGGCAGCAGCTCTGTGTGGAGGGCCACCGAAGGCAGACAAGCCATTTGATTTTTAGGTTGCATGTGTTGCCGTTCTTGCTGCTTTTGGATGTTGTATACGTGCCATCCTCAAAGTAACAAGATGGCAACAGCAGAAAACGGTGCAAGATAGCTACGCCTATTCATAGAATTATGGCAGATCTCTCAGCCCCAGCAATAGCGCTTTCATGTATGCCATAGATGCATGAATTTTGAAAGTGTCATTGTCATGTGCAGCATCTACACTGTACGCCAGCTCAAGATACCACATTGAGGTCGCCTTAGCACAACACTCAGCCCAGAGTTGTGATCAAGCTTCCGACCCTGGCTTGCAGCAATGCTGACTCAGCGGTTTATTGCGCATCTCGTTCTTCTTCCTGTTAACCGGTGACTATATAGTCTAGCTAGGTTGAAATTGCCAGGCACAACTGCACTGAACAACTTAGCTTGCTTAACTTCGCTGCTGATCTCTTCAATCGCGAGCACACAGTTCTCATTATGGACAAGCTCAAGAACATGGCCAGCAACTTCAAAGATTCCGAGACCGGGTAAGCTAATCAACACTCGCCATTCTGAGACCCATCATATTGTCTTCGCCGCGGCTTCAAATTTTCGGCTGCTTCTATGTTCACACTCTCCAAATGCTTCCATGGCCGCGTTTACACGAGGTTTAAGATCCACTGTGAGTTGTTCGTTTCTTTCCTGCAGAAAAACCGGCAATGCCGGTGTGATGGCTGAAGGCAAGCAACGTTTCACTGAGTACAAACAAGACAAAGCTGATGGCTCTGTCAACTGGGCCCAGGAAGGCAAGGATGCCATGAAAGATTGGAAGCCTCAGGTTTGTGCAGCTTGCTATGGCGAGATGTGTTGCAACTGTACCGTGCACAGGCTTGATCCCCTGTGTGACAATGCAGGGAGGCGCAGCACCTGCAGCACCTCAGTGATCGAGTACACTCCAGTGTCGCAACTCAGAGAATGCTCTTGACTACTGGAAATTCACTGGTTTTTCGAAGACTGAAAGTATGGCAGTAGAAACCAGAGTGTAGGGCAGTGATGCTTGGTGATGGCGTTTGATGCCTTGAAAGTGTCACTGCTGCACTTGCTGACAGGCCTGACAGCTTGGAAAGTGCTTGTCCTATTACATTGTGATTTCTTGAGCGATTATTTCTGCATCTCCCTAGCCTTGTAACGGCTCTATTTATTGTGGGCGCAAATCTCATTTTGAAGATGGCAGTCATGTCAGCATGTCAATTTGCTCGTTTCTAATGCTGGTGCACCGACACATATAAATGCGTTGATGGTCGTGGGGTTGCACAGACATTTGGCCCGAAGTCTGACATCGTGTCCCATGAAGCTACACATTTTGCACTGGCACCAGCGTGCCTGGCAGCAAGCAATACAGGCAGCAGATTGCTTTGTAGCCTGTGCACATTCATCACCTGATATGCTCTGCACGGTGTGCTGTCTTGCTGTCACTGTGGTGTGCCTGAGTCCTGGTTGCTCTGTAGAGCAGACAAACATTGCGTGCAGCTGTGCATAGCAATGCCATAGACACCCCCGTTGCGTGGAGTCAAGTAGCAATGGCTCTGCCATTGCATGATTTTGCGGTAGGTGCAGGAACCGAAGTAGTTCACCACAATGGTATCACTCCGAGCATTCTTGTGTCGCAAGTCAAGCACGAGAGCATTTGCCAGAAGATGAAACGGTTTCAATGGTACACAGAGTAGCAACTTCCAGTCTGCTACTGACATCCTGGTGAAGCTGTTCCTGCACACAGAGGTTGGGGTGTCATCGATGAAGCTCATGTCTGTTTGAATTTCCCAGTCAGGTGGTTAGTGCAGGGAGTGTTCGAGAAAACTATCACTACGGCCCGTGAATCAGTAGTGCTCATGCATGTATGGTTTTTTTTCAACATGAGGAAGTCACACTGGTGGTACCTGGGAAGCGTCCACTGAGTGAACTGAGGTATCTCAAAATGTCTGTGTGTGATGGCCTAATTAGAAACCTCTGCATAACCTGATACCGCAGTCAATTTTGATGAGAACAGCAGGGTCATTCAGGAAGGCATGAATTCACACAGCATTATATCAAATTTCGGAAACACACTTGTCAATTTTGCTTGGAGCCGCTGAACAAGCTTGAGAAGCTGAGTGACGATGCCACGACCAGCATGTCCAGCTGGCTGCATCAAGTTCACTAGCTTTGCTTGAACACAGGACTGCAATTTGCGTTCTGTGAACGCTCATCTGTCCACCTGCTTCTGCTTCTTCTTCTTGTCCTGTAACAGAAATCATGTGATCTTGCCTCAAAAGATGAGTAGCGCTGTCAGTGACATTGACAAGTGAGCAACATAATGCGTCTCAGCAAACATTACACCTGCACTAAACCAATATTCTGCTCTCCTACCCATCGCTTGCACATCCAAAAAATGCTTCCTTGGCTCTTGTTTAGGGGTGTGCAAATAACTTTTCATCAATCACCACTGAATAGAGACATTACTGCAGTCACTGCTAATCTACTGTCATGGTGGTGGAACAAGGTTACTAAACAAGTATTTGGTTCTTTTCTGTTCTGTGAACTGAACAGAAACAAAAGTTCAGTTCACAGAACAGAACAGCCCAAATGAGTGAAATTAGGGGAACAATGCAACATCACTGCTATTCTCATCATTATGCATGACATCGACAAATCAATACAATACAACAAGCTTTGCTGCATGTCTTGAGGAAACCTGGAGGAAGCAGCAAGCTGGCATCCAAATCAGCACGGCTTCTATCACTGCCGCCATTGCCACTGCTGCATCATTTGAGCTGCTGCTGGCATGTCTTGGCTCAACATCATCAGAAGCTCCTGAAGCAGCTGCATCATTGCTCTGTATGCTCAGCTTGCTGCAGGAATGATTGGTAAGTGAGTAAATGATAGATGCCGGATTTCTTTGAATCATCATCTGATCATGGTTGAATCATGATAAACTTGTTGCACAACAGACTTATCTTGCAGTGCAGCCAGATCAACCTTAATTTGGCATTTAGCAAGCATACAAGACACTTATACAGAGCTGTGATGCACAGAAGACTCTGACACCCTGCAGAGTAAGGTAAATTGCACATTGAATGGCATGCATGCGCACAAGTCCAGCCCAGGGTGTGATGCACCTTTCAATGTCAAAATGGCCACTGCTTGCTGCGCATCAAAGGCTGCATGTCTACTTGGGCAGCTCCCATTTTCAAAAGTTCCATGCAACCGAAAGTCTGGCGCAATCTGTTCTTCTCATGAGTTTCCTGCAACGCAGTCATGCACTCTGTTATTTTGAGCTGATGACCATACATGCGCAAACGACACTTTGGATGCTACACTGTTGTTTGTTGCAGCTCTGCAATACAATGCAAACGCAATGTCATCAAAATGGACTGCCTGAGAAGCTGTGCCCATAGTAATTTTGGCTAGGCTGTGATACAATTATTTCATCATGGCAACTATAAAGTACAGCTCAGTGTAGCATCAGTGATGTAAACTGTGTTCTTTGTCAGCACATTGAAAAGGCTGAAGTGACTATGACATGACAGTACCTGCAAATACCCAAATTGCAGCAACAGCAGCACCAGATGCGGCTACATGTTTGGTATTACTTTGGCTGCTGCTCTGTGTATACATGATTGCTCTGCACGCTGTTTTAGTGACCCTGCATGTGCTCAGAATGCTGTGGGCCTGAAATCTTGCAGCACGCAATACAGGCAGCAAAAGTCTGTGCGGCCTGTGTGTCTGCATCACTTGAACGCTGTGTAAGCGGTGCTCTCACACTTACGCTGCCTGTGCTGGCACTGTAGTGTACCTGAACCCTTGCAGCAAGCACTTCAGGCAGCAGACTACTCTGCAGAGCAGACAGGCATTGCTGGCAGCTGTGATGTGCAATGCCAAAGACATTGCTTTGTGGCCTATATGCATGCATCACTTGATACGTTTTGCATGCTGTGTTTCCTTAGTCATCCTCTCATTGCAGACACTGCAGTGCTCCTGCATCCGAGCAGAGAGCAAGCAACCCAGGCAGCAGCTTGCTGTGCAGAGCAGACAGGCACTGCACATAGCTGTCATATCCTGTGAAGCTTCTGTCGAATGGGATTCTGGTGCTAGGGCATGGCGGTTCTGTTCAAATGTGTATACAAGGAATGAAACCACTCCGATGTTGGACTCCAACGACCACAAAGTCACAATGAGAGTAGACAACGTATTGGATAGTATTCGAAGCAGGACTGCGAGTGCTGTTCAGCTGAGGGCCTGACGGCTCAGGACCACCTCCAACCCAACATGGTACCTGTGGTTGTCCTGTCAGGTCCGGTAGTGAAGATCGCAGTCGGTACTGCGAATAGTACGTGTATTTGTGTCCTCTAGCCTTTCAACAACCCTTGAGCAGGGCGGTCATCTTTGGTCGAGTGCGTACCTGTATTCCATGGCATGCAATGCAAAGCTAGCGGTGTTTCCACAGGTCGTCAGAGTTTGCTCTTCCACCCTAGGAGTGCACACTTTTTCTCTCACTGTACTGGCACTACACACAGTCTGCAGCCAACACGCACAGCATTGCAGCCTTCAGCTGTACCGCAAGCTGCGCTTGTGCAAGCTGCGCAGACTCACTATGCTGCCAATACTTCCAGACTGCATCAGGCTCATTTCAGGCAGCTGTCAAGCTCTGGCCGCACCAAGGCACCTCCCACAAGGCAATCAACAAAATGTGATGCCCAATCTTCAGCTGCAACAGAAGTTGCTCCTCGCAGCGGTCTGGGTACTGTCAGGCAGTTTCTCATCGATCAGTTCCTGCCTGTGGGCTTGCTACTAGCGATGCTTCTGGGGTGAGTCAGGCCCCCTGCTGAACATACACCCTGGCATTGCCTTTCACCAGCTGAGTAATGTCAGCTTGTTGCTGTTGACATTAGCCTAGGCTGCATGCCTGTTGATTTCAAGTTTCCCTGCTTGGCTCAGGTTTCTCTGCCCCAGTCCGGGTATCAAAGCAGCAGATGCCGGCCTGCAGACCCTCACAACAACAGGCATCTTCATCATTTCAGGCCTGAACCTAAGAAGAGGCGAAGCCACACAAGCCCTGACAGCCTGGGGATCCATCCTATACGGGCTTGCCACCATACTGCTCATTACGCCCCTGGCAGGCTTTGTGGCTCTTCGGCTTCCCTTACATCCTCCTGAGCTGGCATTTGGGCTGACTGTCTTCTGCTGCATGCCGACCACACTTTCCAGTGCGGTGTCACTGACTCAGGTGAGGTAAGGTGCAACCTCTTCTGTGTTTTGTATATTGTTGAGAACGCACTCAGCATGGGACTGCCAGTGTCTTCAGAGCTTCTTAGAAATGCATTTTGCATCGGGCTGTCTGTATCTACATAGTGGTGTATGCAGCTGTGACGATGCGTTGAGTTTGGTGATTATGGTGTTCAGTGATAGCACAACAAGCTGAGAAGGACAAATGCCTTCGCAATCATGCAGCAGTATCTCAACTTCTGAGCATGCTCAACAGTGCATCAGACTTCAGAACATTTTTCGAATGTGAAGCATGTCAGCAACACATCTCAAGTCATGTCTTGCATGATACGGTCCAAGAAGACCATGGCCTTCTGCAGCCCATTCCTGATGTCAGTCATCACACATGAGTGAAGAACCATTGTCATGTGCACTGCAGTCTGTGGGAGGCAACACAGCGCTAGCATTGCTGCTGACGGTCTCCTCCAACCTCCTGGGCATCTTCACAATGCCATTCATATTATGCCAGCTTCTGGGAGCCTTAGGCTCAGCAGTCACCATGAAGCCAGGGCCCCTCCTGGCCAATCTGTTGAAGACTATATTGGCACCTCTGCTGGCGGGAGCAACTATTCGAAGCAGTATCCCTGGTGAGCATTGACACTCTTTGCAAGCATATGCCTGGTACCATTGATCATTACTAATTGGTTTGTACATATCTCATGAGGTCCATTTGTTATCACTGTTCTCAAAGTGTAAAAGTACATTCTAGCAGCATGACTACGTGAGGGTAGTGTATGTGTCATCAAACAGCTAATGCATGTGCCTGTTCAGCCATTTGTATAATCCATCAACAGCTTAGGTGCTTGACTGCACTCAATATTGCAGAGGCATATGCTCAGCCTGAAAAGGTGTGAATTTCTCACAATTTGCATGGTACAGTACGCCCCATGCTGATGACAGTCTGCGCTCCTTTCACTTATCAATACAGGTCAGACATCAATGTGAAGCATGAGTTACTCGCACAAAGCTGACAGGCTGCTGCTGCTGCTGCAGCTGTGGCAAAGCTAGTTGACAGCAACAAGAAGCGCATGTCTGTGCTCAGCTCAATGCTGCTCATATTGGTGCCCTGGATGCAAATCAGCAAAGCTGTCATGTCTGGCGTGGCTATCAGTGTCACATCTCTGCTGGGCGTTTTGGCAGCTGGCGTTGGCATACATTTGGTCTTCTTGGCGTTCAACCTGACAGCTACTGCAGCCTTGCAACTGGGCAAATCGGCCGACAATGCTGGTAGGCAGTCCCCAGTAAACCCTGTATCTTCAGATGCATGCCTACCAGATAGCCGTATTCCTTGTTTTGAGGCATCATTTGTCTCCCGCAGGCTGCTGCTTTGCTCTGACTGCAAACACGACCTTGTGTGACTCCACTTATGCTGCAGTAACAAACAGATACCCTGCATGTGCCGTAGCATCAGAATAGCAGACCCTACTATCCTGCCTGACATGTTTTGCAGGTACTGGTATCAGACGAGCTTGTATCCTTGTGGGTAGCCAGAAGACACTGCCAATAGCTGTCACAGTCTTGAATGGGCTAGCGCCACAGATAGGAGGGGCAGTAGGCTTAGCAGTGATCCCATGTGTGGTATCACACCTGGTTCAGATTGTCATAGACTCAATGCTGGTGTCACAGTGGCTGAAACACGATACAGGGAATCTACAAGCCACACAGCAACCTGCATGACAGCCAAGACTGCCTGAAGCTGGTCTTGAGCTAACAAACATGGCTGACTCCTGGATCTGACACACCTCAAATCATTGTTGCTGTCATCGCTATCATGTTGTGAGTGTGAAAAACTTGTACACGTTGGTGTCAGCTGACCTCAAATGGTACACATGTACTGCGCATAAGATCATGTCAGGATAGACAGCAGCGTCAGTAAACATGCACGGATTTCCAAAAGGCACAACGATTCAAGTGGCACACCTGAGCAGCTGGTTTCAAACGTTTTGCGAGTCTTCAGATGTTCATGGTGTTACCTATAGCAGCAGCCGCTCAACTTGAGCTCGATTTCAGATTTGTACTGCTGCAGCTGCCGCGTTTTGGAGAAAGCCTGAAAGTGTGCAACACAATGCATCATGTATGTAGTAGGCGCGTTGTCCTTGTTCGAAGAGCAATTGCTGCATGTATTGCTGCATGAACACCATGGCCGTGCCGCCGTTCAAAGCGCGGCGGGTGCGCAATTGCGTAAGGCTCTGCGCGTCGATCAGCACTGACCGCAGTCCCGAAGGAAGTTGACCGAAGCCCGAATCTAGGTCACAGCCATGATCGTTACAGGCACGAGCGCTTGGTCACAGGGTCGAAGCTTCGCTACGCCATATCTGCTTCACGAAATTCCAAACTGTCTGATCAAAAGTCGCTTTCTGCACGTCCAGCACAGCAGGTGTCGGCATGTTTCCTACTTCAGCCATCCCGGTGACTTCGGTAGGTGTAGTAGTCTTCGTGCCGAACCCAGCTTCCATAAATTCGGTCGTACTGATATGTGAATCTTTTGTGCAGGTCAGCAGCGGCGATACTCTGGTCAAACATGATGTAACCACAAAGCCGGCACTCGAGGTAGGATCCCGATCAGTAAATTGCAAGTGCTGTGTCACAACTGCCCTGCTCTGCTGCCCGTTCTACGGCCATACTTTCACACAGATATGCTCGTTCTGTATTTGCCTTGTTCGTAACAAAGTCACTCTGAATCCCGGTGCCTCCTGATCCTCTACTTGTGTGCTCTGCATAGAAAACTAGTTCGAGCAAGAAGCTCAAGCAGGGTGTGGCGAAGGTTGTGCACAAGGTTGCAGACCAGGTTTGTGGAGGAGGTGGTCCACTTGCACCAGCTGCTGGGAGTGAGGCCAGCCATAATCACACACTGTGCTCATGGTGATATCTGAGTGGGCAGAGGGCCTGCAGCAGCCAAAATATGATCATGAGGCAGACCGCCTTGCAAAAGTTTTGAACCCTGGTGTAAACTAAACTCTGTCCAGGCATGTAGCACGACAGCCTTGATTTAGAATTTGAGGCCCTTGCGCAACAACAAATTACCATCATTTTGTCATCTGTAGATGTTGCCAGCATATATGCGCCTGTAGCCGGCTGCAGACTTGGAACTGATGCATGCTAACTGTAATACCTGCATGAATTGACCATGTACTTTATGGCTGAGGTACGCTTTTGCATTACTGCCTCAAAGGGCATACCTCAGTGCAGTGTATGTACAAATGCCAGTAAGTTAGTAACTGTAACTGTTAACCTCCGCCTGAAGCAATAAGCAAGCAATGCGTTGTGACTTTGCAATGCCATGCTGCTTCGCGGATGGTAATACTATGCAAGCAATATGGCCTCCAATGTACTCAGAAGCAGTCACAATAGCAGTGCATCCTCCTGCCCTGTCTGAGTTTCTTCTGAAGCTATAGCTAGCTAGTGCTGAGACGGGTCCAAAGACGCATTTGACCTGCATTTCTTGGCAGGTACTGCTGATGCTACGTTGGCTACACCTTAACAAATCTCAAGTAGTGAGCACAAGGGACAGCTACTCACAGTCATCTCTTGTGAGCGGTAACCACCCTTTGCAACCTGTTGCATAGCTGGTATGACAAGCTTGACCAGTTGAATTGACATGTAAGCTTGGCTTCCAGCACAGCTCAGTGAAGCTGCTGCGGCGGCATACCCCAGTGGGAGCATTGGGGCTGTGGTCCTTTTGGCCCAAGAGAGTTAGAATTCAGTTTCTGAGGCCAAGGCTAGAGTCACAGGGCTTAATACACAAGAACCACGAGCTCAAACCATGCTTACACCTGCACTGTAATAACGAACCAATATGCAAGCAGTTACATGTAAAGCAGGTTACTCTTGGACTCGTGGGCACGTGTGCACTTGCCTTGGCATGTGACAAATCAGCAAGTATGTCAAATGTTACTTGCAATTAACGAAATCTTGAGGAGCAGATGCTTTGGAGTACACTTCATCTTTTGCATTGAGCCTGCATTGTGATCTAGAATCATTGTGGAAATAGATTTCTGTCTGCAGCACAACTGTCATCACATGGTATGCAGATGCTGCTGCTGTAACAACCTGAAACCATACAGCATACTGTGCTGAATGCCAGAACACAAAACGAAGTTGTCACATGGTCTCGTTGTTGTCCTATCCTTTGTCTCCTTAATACAATCAGTATGCACAACTACTATTGTATCGACTGTTGCATGTTACATCTGCACCGCTACGCCTCACGGCGAGTCCTATGTTGCTGCATCCTCTGTACCCCGAGGGTCAGGACGACTCCCACACCCAAGACCAATCCATTCCTTAGTACACTCTGTACAACAGGATGTCTCCAGGCAGTTGCTTTGGGCTTCCTCTCTGGCCTTTCAAGCTTGGAATTGATCTTCTCAAGGTACTCCTGTTGAGCGCTGTTGAGGACTCTGCTGGGCTGACGCAGCAACTTTGGCTGGGGCATGTGCAGCCTCAGCCTGTGCGGGAGGACCTTGAAAGAAAAGTGGGTGTCTCTCATGGGCTCACCATCACAGTTAATCTGCAACAGTCGAAGCCATGTCATCTACATCACGGAACAGGTGAACGATCTGGCCATGACAGCAATGCAGTTGTGTATCTACCTTCCTTCACATTAGTGTTGGCGCCATAAGTCCACATGTCATGCATCTGTTCCAGAGACCCATACTTGAATGTCCATGCACAAAAACATACATAACGCAGATGTTGTTGCTGTGATACAAACACCGTCACACCCTCTGCAGAACGCATTGGGAACCTGCCATGCATGGCTGCAAAGTTGGCATGAACAGATTTGCAGATCATCTGCACAAGTGTTTGACCAGCCATTCACTCTGCTCTGTCACAACTAAGACATCTTGCATGTACATAGAGGCTGTACAATGTGAGACATAATTGCTGTGTCGAACACTAATGACCAACCTGCAGGCCGTCTGCACAATGGACTTCCAGCCACTTGACTCGCATGCTGCCAAAGCAGTCCATCAGCTCCAATTCATCACCCTCCTCTCGCCCCCTCATCAGTTCCCTTAGTAGGCCAGGTACCTGCTCCCTGGGGTAGTTCATGATGTAGGCCACATCCAGTAATCCATCATCCAGCACTGTAGCAGCACACCACTTGCTGGAATCACAGTGCTGCAATGCCCCAGGTAGACTGATATAGGCCGACATGATGCAGAACACCATACAGGACTGCAGCAGGCTTACACACAGGTCAGGCTCACTGTTCGTGCACTGAGTACATGAGATGGGCTTGTTGTAGGTTGTGTGCACTGACCAGCATAGGGACACAAGCGCATGCCGCCACCAGCCTGCCTGCCATTGCCCACTGCAAGGATCAGCAGCTCCCCTTGCACATGTAGCACCTGCCCATCAGCCACCAGCTTGTGCCTGTTGGCGTTGGAGGCAGCCTGCCTGTTGGAGGTAGACGGGTCCTCATCACTGGTGCGGTCAGCGCTGCTGGCTTCTGTGGTTTGACACTCAGGAGGAGGAGCCTGCTGAGGGTTGCTAATCTGCAGTCACAAAGGTCGTTCGCTTTCTGCTTGTGTCGAACCTGATGCTGCTCCAATGATTGACGTATCAAAATGGTTTGTATGCACACACTCTCGGCATTATGACTGTGGTTGTGACAGCATGGGCAGCATTTGTGCTGCTGTAATGATCACAACTGTTGGCTGCAAACAACTTCCTGCTGTAGCAGCACTTACATACTGGTCACATCAGCACCAGGCAGCATACTGAGCGTGTTCCATTGACTACTGCACGTGCAGTTGCAGCTATTGCCCAGCCTTATGCTTGAATGGGTGTGTACCCTTGGAAGTATCATGCAGCTGTTATGTAATCAGAACAAACATTGCAAAGGTTGTTGCTGACCTGGTAAAGCTTCACAGCCTTCTTGACAGTGGACACAGCTGGGCCTTCCAATGTAGCTTGCTTGCTGGCAATGCTGCTGAAGCTTGTCAAACCTGTGCAACAACAAGTCAGTCCAAGAGGTATCTCCAGAAGGTAACAGTATTGATTGCCACGGACTGTGGACGCCCTGGAGGCTGACACAAGGAGTGCATACAGGCATGCGATAGTCGAGCACAATCAAGCACAATCAAGCACAATCAAGCGTTTTACCCAATTGAAAAAAGACAAAAGAAGAGGACAACTATATACATCAAAGGGCAAAACGCATTCAAGCACAGCTGGCCAAGAGCATCAGCCATGTACCGAAACTTTTTGTTTGACATTGAACAAAATCATGTGCAAGGCTGCAGCAGAAAAGCCCGGTTGCTGCTGTGCAGCTTTGCACATCCAAATGCTGATATGCAACTGAGACACAGCATCAAGCCAACACCAAAATTGAACGGCTCTACTGCCAATATAGCGTATCACCTGTGATGATGTAAGCAGCGCCACCCAGCTGCTGCTTCATTTTAGGATCTGTCTTGACAGTGACTTCGGTTCCGAAGCCGCCAGTGGCCATGTTCATGAACACCTGCAAGGTTGCAGAATGCAAACGCTGAGGAGAAGCTTGCAATGCATGATACATGAGATGCATGTGTGCATAAGGCAATGCTGTATCAGAGTTGCTGGCTTATTGAGGCTACTATAAAAAGCTACAAGACGTGGCGCAAATTGTGTAGAGTAACACTGCATCAAGACTCATGTTGCAATGCAATAATCTTTCCACTGAAAATATAGGACCAGCTTTCAACCAGGTTTTCTGGCCCATTAAGACAAAAATATTTGTTTTGGGATGCACACTCTTCTGGATACAAAGCATGTACTCTGTTATACAAGTTTTTGACATTGTACTAGATTCTCAAACAATGCAAGATTGTAAGGCAGGTACGTTACCCAAGACAGCTTGAACCTATCAGACAGCAAGACAGTCTGTATCAGCAACATACGCACAAACAGACACCTGCAGATCAAGAAGCAAAGGCGTGCACATGCCAATGGCTTGTGTAAATCAGGCCATTGAGGCTGAATGATGATTTTCACCTTATCATTCACCAGGCCAACATCAATGGGTTGCGCAGTGTCCATAGTACACAGCTGTAGAGCCTCCCATGGATCCTCAGGAAGGCCAATACTGGTGGCAAAGTCATTGGCTGTACCCATTGGTATCACTGCCATGGACAGAGACTCCGGTGCATCCAACTTGACAAGAGCGCTGGCAACCTGCACAGTGTACTGCTATGCATCATCTTGTTTTGGTTGCCCAGGATTGTGATCTGCGCTCTTCTCAAGTGCATGCATAACTCGTGTGACAAGAATCTGCACAGGCAGCGTGTGGCCTGCCATGCTGAATGCGGAGTATTGCAACTCTTATTGAGCGAAAGAACAGGCAATGCTATGTCATTTTTCCTACCAGCTGTAAGTACCTCATTGACAGTGCCATCTCCACCTGCAGCCACAATAGCATCCACAGTGTCTGAGGCCATGGCTTCAGCCACATACCTTTCCGCATCAGCCTGCTCCCATGTCACACGGACATCAATCTGGTGGCCCTCCTCTCTGCAGACCTACACCAATGTGGCTGACTTGTTTCTCAACTAAGCAGAAAAGTCAGGTTAGCTTGTGACCTGAGGTGCTTGACAGCTGCTCGTAGATGCCGGTCACCAGATTTCTTGCCATTCAGAAGAACGAATAGATGCCGATGGTACTGAGTGCCTGATGCGTCTTGAATTTCATCAGAACCAGAGTCAGACAGGGTCATGAGATAGGGGTTCTAGGAAAAGATCAAAGATTCAGTTCTGTTGACAGCGCCGGATGGTGGAGCCTGCGATCATAGCAACTGATTCGATCGTTCTGCGCACACAACTCCTCCCCATATTGTGCTCGGAGCATAGCAGTTTTCGGACGCACAAAAATTCGTTCAAGTTTCTCTTGGGCTCTGAAACCAGCTTTTGACCACAGGTCGCACAGGGTGAAGGTCGCCTGAGCAATGAGCCAACGTCGTGAACTTCGCCTGAAATATGAGCGGCAGCTCAAAAGCGGAAAACGGAGATGTATTGCAGGCCTTTTCCAGTAAGCAGGAGCACGAGCGAGTTCTGGCTCACCATGCGACGCTGTTTACGCAGCTATTTAGAAGACCAGCAAAAATTTGTAGCACATGTCATGGTAAGTTGTCTTCCTGACATTCAAAGCTCGCTTGGTATGACGCGTGTCGGAAGCGTCGTGCCGTCAAGGACTGCACAACAGCCTTACTGGCATATACTTCTGGCTGACAGGCTGCACCTTGGACTGTCTGCCGGATGAGACACTGCTGTACATCGCACAACATCTCGACGCACCATCAGACCTGGTGTCTTTCGGTCAAAGCAACAGGAGGCTTTGGTCGAATATGCTGCCAGAAACTCATGAAGCCAAGCTTCGCAAGATGCGGTCATATGTCAGTGAGCTGAGAGAAGCGGCTCCTATGATTGAGATGCCACAGCATGCCAAAGAAGTTGCGTCCATGACGCAGCTGCCATTTAAAGGAGTGCACCTACTCTTGCAAAATACTGCACAAACTGCCAGCAAGCAGCTGGCTGGGCATGCTGACGAGTTTGTAGCAAAGCTCCAGGTCATGATCCAGGACTACAGTGATGTGTATGACGCCATGGTCACAAATGCAATGAGTGCATCACTAGAGGAGGTACCTGCAATGACACTACCGGAAAGCCATGTTGCAGTTGCACTCATATGCCGGTCTCGTAGGAAGCATAATCAGGCTTCAGATAAGGCTGAGCAGTTGCAAACTCTTTGTCGGCAGGGCCTAGAGCAACTGCACCTTGGAGTTTCTACCTTGCAGTCCTGTTGGTCAGTTGCATTTGTCCGTGAATGGCTTGCAAATCAGCAGAACTAAACATTGTCTGCCATAACTACAGTGCTTAGGGACTACATCCTCAAAGATTAACTGCTGCCTCCCAAAGAAGGCTGAACATCCAGTGGCAAGCCATGAAAGGTGTACGAGCTTCACCTGTGCACTATCATCATTATGATCGACAAGCAAACAGTGCATCCAATGAATTTTGGTGTTGGGGCACCATACGATGTGTGATATCTAAATGCAGTACAATGGCTGTACAATTGTAGTGCTTCTCAATGCACCGCATTTCCTAAGCCTACCTTGCATGACTGCACAATGGATCTGACGCAACACCTCTATGATCCAGGCATTTCACCAGGCTCTGCAAATCAGTGCATCTTTAGAAACGTGACCTAACATCCAATACATGTTCAGCTGTTCTCCATCCCGGACAAAATGTCTATATGTTTACAGGAACGTCCATCCTACAGTAGAAATCAACGGTACATATTTATGCCTTACCAAGGCAAACATGACGAACGACCAAAGCCCCGTAATATGACTAACCTGCTTCTCTCGAAGCCCTTTGCTTTCTACGACTCAGTATCGTGCATACACCTGTAAAATTCTCTCTCTCTGGTGCAGGTTTGCACAAGGTCCACTGTGTATAGTCTTGCTTGCCAGACAAGTTTGCGCCTTGCGCCCTTCGTTGTTTCGAGACACGCGTTACTGCTAGCTGAAGTCGAGTTACCCAGGCCTGTGGACACTGGCGAAGTTAACGGGTCAACATGAGTTGCATGAAACAATCCCATTCAAAGCGTTGTCGTGTCGCGTACGTCTCATCAGCCCAAACACCCATAGCAGCTTCCGGTAAGACTAGTCCAGTTCTGCACACTGACGGTTGCGCCAAGCCTTGCCTGTGCTTACAAACGAAGCTTTCATGTCGTGTTGCTAACAATGACAAATTGTCACGAGCCCTTGTCAGTGATATGGAGTCCTGAACCTCGTCTGCAACAGACTGTTAGAAGACGCTGTGCTTGCTGTAGGAGGAAGCTTTGATGGCATTCCCTGCGAACTCATCAATGTAGTTGCAAAACACCTGCCAACATCAGACATAGTACAGCTGAGTCTGACCAACAGACAGGTGCATATGGCGCTCCTGCCAGAGGTCTTTCATGCAAAAATGCAAAAGATGCACCAGTCGGTCACACAGATCAAAGAAGCCGCAGAGCAGGCTTGTGCTGTTCCTGAAAGATTTGTCGAAGCTGCTGTTCTGGCTCAGCCTCACACTGAAGCTGTATTCCAAATCATTTTACACGGCACGTCAGAAAGCCGCAATGACCTGACTGCAACAGTAATTCAGGCAATATCAAGACTGCAGCTCGTTGTCCAGCAAAGGCAGCATCAAGTTGCATTTGTGGTAGCTCACAAGAACTGGCCAGCACTGCCGATGAAAAGGAAGCTCAAGCTGTACAATGCTGCAGACACCCCTTTGTTCAATCTGCTCAAGTGTGTAAGGGACGCAATTGACGATGTGGCTGCAAAATACAAAGCTGCTTGGACATCAGGGATTACTGTTGGACTTCAGGGGCAGCTTCAGGTGAATGGCGTGTGAAATGGCTGAGGTTGTTTTGCCTTAACTCTAATCAGACAACACCTAAGAAGAGAGAGCACCAGCTTTCTGAGCACTGCGAGTTTCTTCGTCAGCTGACACAGTGTGAGAGTGTCGGTCGTTCTGAATCACAACAATGTAGATGGTAAAGTCTTGGTGATGGCAGGTTGTGCCCTCTTGCAGTTACCATTGTGACACCCTCTGAGTGCCCTATTCTGTAGTTTCAAGCATCTGTCATGGCCAGAGTCTGCTCAGGAAGCAAAGGTGCTTTGTCATGCTATGTAGCATGGTGAGAAAGTATACTTGGCTCACCAGTGGTGCAAAATCTCAGATTGTCAAAATAATGAGTGACAGCAAACTGTTGCTACACATGTGTACAGTCTGCCGTTCCACAATTCATAAGTCAGACATAATATTCTAGCATCCATCACACGAGACAGTGCTTCTGAACGTTGGATATTCAAGGTCAGGTTTTTGTCCCTGTAGCACATGCAATTTGCACCTTTGGGCATTCCCAGCACAAGCGGCGCAGTTCAAAGTGTACATGAACATCAGGACACTTGTGATTCTATGGCCAGGCCTATTCTTGAGACTGAATGCTGCTTCACCTTGGAACATGTAAGCCTGTCCACAGAAAGTGCTCCGCGTCTACAATCATGCATTTGTAATGCTTAAGCTGCATGTTTCTACAGGTATGGCTACGCATATATGGCTATCTATCTTCTTATCTCACCATGGCCATGTTGACCAAGACCAGCTGGCAAAGCAAACGCCAATCCATACAGACTTTGCTCTTTAGCCCAAGCAAGCAAAACTGAAACAACGCAGAACAATCAGCAAAAAAAAACAAAATACAACTTCATTCAGGTTTGTTGGCTTGAATGATACAAGCCTAAATATGCAAACCTAAGTCTGCAACTCCGTCTATCACCCAACCCATGAACAAGTTGTGTTCCGGCGATGTGATGCAGCATCAGCGTGATGTGACACAAATGAAGGTCAGAATGTCAAAAGACGGACAAGCAGGTAATTGTTCACTGGCCAACTGAGCATTGAGCAAACTCACTGACTTGCCACCAACATACGTAAGCACAACTCTGATGAAATGGTCCCTCACAACCAAATCTGAATAGTCTGTACCATTACTCTTGCCCAAATACCATTCAGAATCAGATACAACTTTTATGCCTAGCAGACAGAACCGACCCAGCACACATCAATACATGTCATTGCAACCCCAATATTCATGGGTTGTCCCTAATGTCCATATTTTCCACACAGTAGTTCATGAGTTTGTCCCACACATCCCTGGGTCTTCTCAGAGTTGCAAGAGTGCCTGTGCACATTCCCCAAAATTTGAACTGTAGTTTTGTGCAAAATTGATACGTTGAGTGCTCTCAGGTCCAAATCTGCTGCTGCAATGCTACTGTCCAGAGCCCTAACTACTGCCTGCTGCAATGCTTTGACGCAGCCGGCTGTTCTCTTGCGTTTGAGCCTCCAATGCTGTGAGTGCCTCCTCAGCAAACCCTGCAGTAAACTCATTTGCATTCAGGCATGCATTACCTTCATCAATCTATGCATTGTTTTCATTCATTCATGCATTATCTTTGTTCATTCAAGTGGCTTGCCCTAGAGGCAGGTGTGTGCAATCCTGCAGCATGACAGCACAGTTTTAGCTGAAACCAGCGCAGATGCAAACATGACAGAGACAATTTGGTCTTCATGCTGCAATGCAATGAAGATCACTTGTCCTCCCAAAACCATGCAGGTCCGGCTTCCTGGTAATGCACAGCCTGCCTCCGAATTCCAAGACACGCCCGCTGCAGCAGCTGCGGTTTCTGCTCTATGCGACGGCAGGCTCAGCTCTATGCAATAGTCGGCTCACAATAAAGGCAACGCAGTCGTTACGACTGCACACCACTGTGGGACGCTCATCCCAAGGGAAGACATCAGCAAAGCTGACCTTCTAGTTCCCCGACCCGCTGGCCTTCAGCCCGCCACTGCACTAGCTGCTGATCCTGCCCCTTCACCTGCTCTTGCAGCGCCTGCTTCTGCTCCATCACCCTCTGAGCCACGTCCAGTGCCCTCCCAAGATCAGTTGACAGCTCGTCATTGCTCATGGACAGCTCGACTACCTGTCTGTCCAGGTCAGAGATGTGCTGAGTCAGCTTTGCGGCTTCGTGTCTGGGCAGGAGGGCCTGCTGGTCGGCCTCCAGCTGGCGGCATTGCTGCTTCAGCTGCGTTATGGTGTTGAGGGACTGCTCACGTTCCAGCCTGTCTGTTGCCATGGCCGCCTGCAGGCTCAACATAGGACAAGTGAGTGGGTGGGTGAGTGGGTGTGAGTGAGTGAGTGACTGAGCAAACGAGCGAGTATGTGGGTGGGTAGGTGGGCGGGTAGGTGGGTGGGTGGGTGGATGGGTGGGTGGGTGAGCGAGCGAGTGAGTGAGCGAGCGAGCAGTGCACTGAATGCTTGCAAATTTAGCACAAGGATTCAATACAACATCCCATTTAATGCAATTCTTACCTGAGCGTTCCTGAGGGCTGCTTGAAGCTCCTGGATAGCTTCTTTGCTGTGCTGCAGGTGAGCCTCAGCCTCCTGTTGAGAGGAACTCAGCTGAGCTGACTCACCCATCAGCTTCTTCACTTCAGCATCTGCATCACCTGTAGAGCTAAGCAAGTGCTGCTGAATACCACAACAATTACAGATCAAGGCATAGTTGTAAATGAAATGCAGACAGGGTTTGCTGCATATTCTGGTTGTCACTGAGGAATCCTGATGGCATAATGGTGTTCCATAATGCTGTGCCAGCAGCAGCAAATGGTCCTGTCGACAAATTTCCACAGACCATTTCAGCACAGGCAGCACACGACTGCGGAGCATTCTGACACTAAACTCCCAGCTCAAACCACCATTGCAAAGTCCAGGGGCCAAGCTAAGCCAGCCCTGTTTCTGAGGGTGCCTAGGTCTGCCTTCACAAAGCACGCATGCCTGCAGAGAAGCTCCAGCCTTCTCTTGCAGTCCTAGTGACAACAGCAACGCAAGACAGTGTTTGGCAGATGACCTGTCGCTCTCATAACCCCCAGGGCTTCTTCTCTAGCCTTGGCCACGTCAGCCCCCATCCTCCTCTTCGTCTCCTCAAGCTCAGCCCTCAGCGACTCAACCTCACCATCCAGAGCCGAGACATCTCTGTGGGTTGCACCCCCATTGGCAAAGGGCTGTGAGTGCATGGGGTTGCTGCTGGCGCGGCTGATGTTGTGCTGTGATGACATGATGTCGGTGTCAGGGTCTGGAGACCCAGGTGTGCTGGTGTGGGATCTGAAGGAACCTGTGTTCAGAATCTGGCGGGACATGGAGAACTGCCTTCTGTGGGATCTGCCAGTCTTGACATCTGATAGCAGCTGCATGCAGAACAGATGCTCTAACAGTGGCCAGGTTGCTTTACTTTAGTAATTGCGACAAGAGTAACGATAAAAATGAGAACGCTGATAATAATATTAGTAATATTAGTAATGGTGATGGTGATGATGATGACTACTCGTTCCAGCAAATGCTAGGTGTGTGTGACATGAGTCTTGTCTTGCCAGGCTGGCCTGTTTGCTTGATGATGATGTATTAGTCATCAGCAAGAGTCTGTGCTGAGGCTCTGGCAAGATCAAGAGGGCTGCCTGTGTGTGAATGGTGAATGAGGGACAAGATCAGGATACTTGTTGGAATGTGAATTTGGAATGTGGAGTCAGCCAGTCTACACATTGGGCATCTCGATGTCACAGCCAGTCTGCACATTTGGTAGCAACTTCACAGCCAGTCTACACATCTGCTAGCGGCTGCACAGCCAGTCTACACATCCGGTAGCAACTGCACAGCCACTCTACGCATCTGGTAGCAACTTTGAATGGTCTGCATTGAGCTCCACCTTTGAGCTCTGCCCTTCAGGGTAGCATTGCATTCAGGTGGAATAAGAGGTGCAATAAGACTAGGCACAGCTGCTGCACACATGTGGCTTAGCTATTTGTAGCTGTGACTGATGCCCAGGTTATATCCTGGATCAGTGGTTTGCAAGACCTTCCAGCTGCACATGCAATTGCACACAAATATGCATTGAATGGTCAGCTGCAGTTGCTTCAACCCCTACCTTGCTGATAGTGTCTTCTAGCTCGGCCTTACTCGCCTGAGAGGCTTGTAACTGCGCGCTCACGGTCTCTAGCTCATGACTCAGCTCCGCACGCTCAAACTCGCTAAAGATGGCTTGCTCGCGAGCACGAGCTAGCTCATCATCCAGAATGCGAGTCTCACTCTGAAGCTTGTCCAGCGCCTGCCTGAGCAGCTGCATCTCAGCAGCTGCAAGCTCTGCATAGATACACAGATTAGATATAAATGATAGACATAGATGATATAAAAACAAAGGATAGATACAGATGCATAGAGACATGGTCGCATGCATTTCAGGGCACACTGCTGCAAAACTGGGGAAATGTGTAATGTTATGGCTATGACTTGCAGTCAAAGCTCAAATGCAGTCAGAGAGCTGCACACAACTCCCTAGAGCTAACCAAAATTTCCTCAAGCAACCAGACTATTGTGAGAACATGCAGATTCACTGAGAATCACCTACGCACAAAGCATGGTCGGCTTTTCAGGTGACCAGAAAGGTCATACAAGCACAGCAAAGCATTACCTGTCTGGTCACTGCTCTCAGTATCTGGCAAGCTGGGTGGGGCATGCCGTTGGCTCAATGCAATGTCATGCATGTCCTCTCTGATGTGCTCCAGCTGCAGCTTTGCGTCTGACAGCTGTGCATTCTTCTTGGTCACGCGAGCCCTCAGAGCTTCAATCTGGTGGTCTGCTGTCTGCAGCGCTTGCTCGATTTGCCTGTGAGCCTCCTCAACCTGACCAGCAGGCGCTTCTGCACACACAGCACAGGTTCTGCAGCTTGGGTGAGCACTGATTGCAACTCTGCATAGACGTGACCATCCATAGATATGCATGTCATGTACATACATAAGCACATTGATATACGGATTGTCACATGATTGCCATATATTCAGACAATTACAAGTAAATATGAACATAAGTAAACATAAATGAGTAATATAGTCAAGTACATATAAACAAAGTTATATATGTAGGCTTGGCAAGTGCTGTGCATCTGTGAACCTGCAAGATTTGACAATCTACGTGCAGATTCCACATGCATGGGTGCAGTTGCGAGGCAGCACAGCCTAGTGTTTCGCTTTGAAAGGGTCCCACGCACCTGTCTGCTTGCTGGACAACTGAGGCTGAGGTGGAAGCTGTCTTGAGGGGCTGTTCAAGTCTGTGCTGAGCTGGCCGTTCTTCTTTGTGCTGAAATGGCCATTGCCATTGGCAGTCACCCACCCATTCTCACGCAAGCTGAAAGGAGGTTTCCCATTGGCAGCCAAAGGCTCATTCCCATTTGTGCTTGACTGGCCATGCCTATGAGTAGTGGGCCTGCCAGGGCCCTTGACAGGATGCCAGTCATTGCCATTGGCGCTTGGCGGCTGCAGACTGGCATGAGAAAAGTCTTGTTCAAGCTTGCGTGGAGAAGCTTCCACCAGCCATGAGTCATGAGGCTGTGCCTGAGGGGCATTGCCACGCAGCCCTGCCGTAGTGCTGTTAGCCAGCCTAGCATGCAAGTGCGGCACGTCCTGCACAAACGTCAAGGCAAAACTTGGTGCATTTGGAGCCATTAGCACCAATGAGGGTTTGAGACACCAACAAGGGCGTAAGACACCAATTTGGAACCAATATCAGCATAGGGCATGTCCTGAAATGGCACTCACGGCAAGAACATATGGTGAGCCATGACCTGTCACTATAGCTTACACGTGGCAAAAACAAAGGACGCTATGCACAGGCCGTTTAATCAGTAAAATGTAATGAGGTCAGAAAGGTCTCATTGCAATCATTCAACAAATGGGTTGCTACCAGGTAAATGCTTCAGATTGGTAAGCACACTTGCTAGAGCAAGTGAGGCTGCAAGCAGTTTTGGCAATGTGATTGCAAGTAAACTCAGACACACATGCAGTATTTGACAGCACTGCCGTGATCAAAAGCATACAGGTCAGGGGCCTCTCATGTGACTTACCTGATGCTTTGCGGCTGGGGTTGCAGTGCCATCAGGCGGCACCTGCACATGAGTTCTTGGAGACCCACTGGGAGTCAGTGCTCCTGACGCCATGCGGCTACTGGCTACTCGTGCTGCCTGTCCAACAAAAGTACCTGCAAAGCACACACCTGCCCATTGAATTAACCTATAAGGCAGACACCTGCCCACTGAAACTGCCTACAAGGCATGCACCTGACATACTAATCTTGGCAGTGATCAATTGCACCGATGTGGCGTAGTATGCAAGTTGTAAGCATCTGAAATGCTAGCTTGCAGCAACACCACAATAAGTGCAAGTTCTGGCTGAGTGTCTGTGCTTGGTTCTATCCAGAGGATAGACCTTTGGGAGCATGATGAAGCTAACACTGTTTTGTGGCATGTTTCAACAGCTGTGCTGATGCTGTTGCAGAAGACATGACTCAACTCTTGTCATCATGTCACACTTTGTACATTGTAGTAATGCCATCACCTACAGGTTGTTTCTTTTTACTTTGCATCTATGTACATGTGATGAAAGTACTTCAGTATGACAATGATAGTGCCACATGAGATGAACATTGCCTGGACCATGCAGAAGTCAGGCACAACATCAATGGCACAGGTGGCTTGATAACCATAGGAATGGCTGCTGTACTGTGCTCAGATCTTACCTGAGAGTTGTTTCTCATGCATAAAGTCTTTGCTGCTGTTTGAGGGCATCTGTCCACTTGGTCTCATAGCAGTGTCCAGATCCCCAGAAAGCAGTGCTGAGCTCACTGCTTTTGTGGCATACTGAGCAAAGGGAGTTGCCATCTGCTGCAAAGGGGGTGAAGGCCCTTTGACAGCTTCCAAAGGGAAAGGGGGTGAAGGCCCTTTCATAGCTTCCAAAGGTAAAGGTGGAGGGCCGGTGTAAGGACCTGTATTGCTGTGTACTGAACCTTCAGGCGATGGCTCTAGCATGGTGTTGGCACCGCCTGGCTTAGCATTGCTGCGCTGAGTTGCCTGCCTGAAATGCTGTTTGGGAGTAAAGGGTGTTGATGGGGGCTTTCCCTCCCAAGGATGTCTAAGGCGTGTGCTTCGAGCCTCACCTGCTGTTCTGGGCCGTTCTGGCAACCTGCTGCTCTGATCATCATCGACTGTGAACCAGTCAGCACTTGGTGCACTTGCCAAAATGGAGTTGTCATCCAGTTCAAGCCCGCCAGAACGCATGATGTCAAAGTCATTGTAAGACTTGTATATGCTTGGTGCAACACGCTGTGGCTGAGGTGAGCTGAAGCTGACCTCTTGAGAGCCAACTGTGGGGATAGACGTGCTGGGAAACTTGGTGGATGATCTGTATGGTGAAGACGGCTTGCCAGCTTTAGAGCTGAAGGGTGGAAGGGAGTTTGTTGACTCGCTGTTGTGTTCCCTGTTTGGTGTGATTGGTAGCTGTTGTTCATCTGGGAGCAGCGGTTGGGGTTCATGGATTGCGGCATCAACAGAATCGATGCTGAGGCTGACTGTCTCAGCCTGGATGTGGTCCTGCTGGACGGTGTTGTTGAGGTGCTGCTGATCTGGCTGAGGGTGGTGCTGTTGGAAGTCAGAAAACGTGGGATTTATGCTGCCAGCTGGAGCTGGTAAGCTCTTGCGAGAAACAGACGGCCAACCAGGAGAGGATGCCGATTGATGGTAGTTGCTCTCCCTCTGTTTGACCTTCTTGGAAGACAAGCGCCTGAAAAAGCTCTTCATACCTCGTATCGTCCGAGAAAAGGGTCAACCTTCGGTTTGAGCCGGCTTCAAAAAGCTGTAAATAAACGCGCTAACTTCAGGAACGAGCTGGCGCATGTGTCTAGGTTGTGCGGCGCATTTTTGCTGCAGGCGCCGAACAGGGGAAAGATCCTGCCCGCTACCTTAGGTTGCACGTGGGACCATCGTACGGGGTGCTTTGACGCAATCGCAGCTGCACACCTCTATTTCTCAATATCTTTCCGCCCAGCGATGTCCAAGACCAGCCAAGGCAGATCGCAGGGGGACGTAGATCGTCCGACTCGTACTCGGCAAACCCGAAAGTATCAGGGCTCTAGTATCGATTTATAGGCCAGCTTAACGGTAAAAGTCGCGGCAGATGACAGACCATCTGCTTGCCGCGTCGGAGCAACGTGAGAAATCTCGCACCAAGCCTATCGAGGGGAATAGAGGTGGCTTGCAACCTATTTGCCAGGCAGGCATGATGCGTCTGAATATGAACCGGCGCACGGTTGACATGTTGGCCTTCGAGTCAGCCTTCGACTGTCGCTACCGATTGTCAATACGGTGCTGTCGTCACATGTTTGACTTGTTTGCAGTCCATGCGAGTGGGTCGGAATGAGGCTTTAGCTCGTACTTCTCTGTGGTATTGGATCAGCAAATAGGCTTCCGCACCCGCCCGCACGCTTCAGCTGTGCTGGCTTCCGACGCTAGCGAGAACGTTGAGCGCGAATTAACGCATTATTTGGAAATTTCATGCGCTGGATCGTATCGTGAAGCGACAGGTACAGGGCAATCGCGAGACTTGTGCGACCTGTTTCGGGAAGCAGCAGGCCTTGTCAGAACAAAACACCGAGACCAGCAATGCTCAGAAACTTTTGCACCGCAGCCTGCTAGGTTTTGAGCTATTTGCGGCTGAACCAAGATGGATGAAGATTCTGACTGGGGAAGCTGGGGGCTAGACCCTGCCGCAACAAGAATCCAACAAGTGAGCAACATTCACGTTGTTGTATCTTTCCACTCTGGTGTCTTCAACACAACACACATGACATGTTAACATGCTATGGTAGCAATTGTGTCTGGCATGGCATGCATCAATTGTTCAGCAAGTAATGACACTTGCACCGCGTTTTGCATGCAGCAACAACAGCAGCAGCAGCAGTCCAGTGCAGGGCCTGGAACCCTTCATGCAGTAACCTCAGGCAAGACCACATTGAACAGCACTGCAGTGGCCCGTCCAACATCCAGCAATGGAATTGTCAAGCCAGCGCCCAAAAAACTGACAAGCAGGCAGAGCTCCATCACTAGATTGAGCACCGTTGCAACTCAGCAATCATCGCCAGCTGACCCACCTGCAGATGCTCACTTTCAGAAGCTGCCACTCAGACAGACTTCAGATTCATCTCAGACTCAGACGCCAGCAGAAACCGCCTCGAGCCAAAGTTTCACAGCACACTCATCCACAGACGCTCAGGTTCAGATGCCTTCGACTAAGCCAACACCCACCTTATCTGAGTCTCAAAAGACAATGAGCAGGCAAGCCTCTGGAGCATCTGCCCACGCTGCTCCCTTATCAGCCAGCAGAGCTGCATCACAAGGGAGCCCTTCTGCCGCAGATGACTGGCAAAGCCTGCTGGCAGACACCACTGCTGCTCCCATCAAGGTGCAGGCCTCAAAGGCAAGGCCCGCCTTGGGACCCCCAAAGCTTCAAGGCGCTGTCAGCACTCGTCCAAGCAGTGCTACTGGCAAGGCCACATCAAGTCCCACACCAACTCCAGCTAATCAGTCTGCACCATCACCTTTGTCTGTTTCAGCAGGCCACACTGATGCTGCCGGTAGTACAGCTGCTGGTGACGCTTCTGGGATCACAACCTTCAGGCCCAAGACTAGCAGCAGAGTAGCTGGACAGACAGCAGATCTCCAATCTGACAGCCAGAGAGCAACCTCTTCACGGTCAGTCTCAGCAGGTGCTACTGCCAAATCAGGTATGGAAATCAATGGCCCAGCTGGAACTGGCCCTGATGACCTGAGACCAGTCGCTTCATCTATCAGCCACCAAGCAGCAGCCAAGCCTTTGGGAGTAGCTCCTCCCACAGATGCAAAAGGCTTGCCCTCTGGCAGTAGGCCTGCAAGGCAGAGGCTGGGCCTTTTTGGCTCCAGTCAACCTTTGCCCGGCGCCATGCCAGGAGCAGCAGCAAGCAAGGCAGACCAAGCTGCAGAGGCAGCACAGGCTGTGTCAGGCAGAGCAAGCATTGGCTCAGCTTCAACTGCTGCATCGGATCGCTACTCTAAGTTCATGGCAGCACTTCCTGGGAGGGGTCAGCTTCCTGGGAGGGGTCAGCTTCCTGAGAGGGGTCAGCAGCCCAGTGCAGGCAGGACAGCTGCTGCCCAGGTACAGTCACTTCCGCCAAAGGTAGGCACCAGCAGTAGCACAAGCAGGGCTGAGAATTCACTGCCGGATGCTTCCCACTCAAGTTTGCCAGGGCAAGAGCAAGGGCCTCCTTCATCTGTCCGGGTGACAGATCTGAGCTTGCCAAAGGCTGCGGCTACAGGGCTACACCAAGCCAAAGCTGCAGAAGCAGCCCCCTCTGCTAATTCGGCAGCTGCACCAGCAGCTCTGTCAGCAGCAGCAACTCCAGCAGCAAATATACCAGCAGCAGCCGCAGCAGCAGCAGCTGCTGAGCCCACGACAGCAACAGGAGCATCAGCATCAGCAGGATCATCAACAGCAGCAGATTCACATACACCAGCATCACAAACAGCAGCTGCAAAGCCAAAGCTCAGGCCAAGCTCAAAATCTGCTGATGGTGCAAAGCCTTCATTGCATGCTGATGTCAGGCCAACCACCTCCGGGCGAGCTGCAGCTGTTGCTGCTGCTGCTGCTGATAGCTCTGCTGCTGAAATCAACACAGCTCCTGTCTTCCCTGCTGCTAAGCCTGATGAGTCTCACCAGCAGCAACCACCCTCTATGTTCTCAGACTCCTCTTTAGCAGCTGACAGCATGTCCACAGCAGACATGGATGCAACAGATGCAACCCCCAGCGTGTCCACAGCAGTCAGGGATACAACAGATGCAACCCTCAGCGACTCCGCAGCGGCATCCACAGCCGCCGCAGCCATACCTTTTGCCACCTTCGGGTCATCATCACAAGTCGATGATGACGCTGATGACTTCTTTGCTGCTGCTGGTGACAGTCCACCAATTGTCCGTGCTTCCAGAGCATCACCATCCACAGCTGCTGCTGAGCTGCCACAGCATCCACCATCAGCTGCTGCCATTAACCCCTTGCCAACATTGTCCCCTCCAGCAGACGCCTCAAGCAGTGGAATCCAGCCGCAGAAGCAGCCCGACGCTGTACGTCCTGGTAAACCCAACGCAGGTGCAGTCACACAGCCACAGAGAGCAGCACTGCCAGCAAGGCACAGAAGCTCTGCTGATGCTGCTGCTTCCCAGCCGCCTTTCTTGCAGCAAGCCACAGCTGCTGCACCTCCTGCTTGCATGCCTGATCATCATGCAGAGGCACCTGCAGCTTCCTCTGCAGCTTCAGCGGCAAGTGCTGTACCTGCCACCGGTACTGCTCCTGTAGCTGCAGCTGCCAAGCCGCGCAACAAAGCTGATGTGTCGCCTCCTCCTTCCTTGGTTGCCACTGACAAACCCATGCCCACAGCTGTGGACCCAGCTGCCAATATTCAGGCTGAAGCTGCCTTCTCTGCTGCTGGTCAAGCTCTGACATTTGGGTGCACTGAAGAACCAACATTTATACCTTTTGATGGGGAAAAGGAAGAGGACAAAGCAGAGCAGCAGTCTGGCTTTGTTCCCATCCCATTTGGCGGCTCTCCAAGTAAGCCAAGCCTTGCTGCCACAGCTCTGAATGCTCCATTTGGCAGCCACGCGGACATGGACAATATGGATGACTCATTCTTTGACAGTATTGGGGCAGGTACTCTTCATGCTCAAACGCTATTTGAATTATACAATACACAATTATGGGTGGTAGTTGAGATGCCATCTGCCTTATGTCTAGCTTTTGCTACGCATTCATGCTTTACTGCATGGGGACTGTCACATGAAATTTGGAACAGGCTCAGCTGGCAACCTTTCCATCATGCGTCCGTAGACTATTAGCATTGTCGTTGCTATTGTTCTCATCATCATTGCTGTCATGACGGTAAAATCCACCATGCAAAGTCAAATTGCCATATTTACATTGAAAGTAAATACATTGCAGGCGAATCTGTAGCTGTGGCACCGCTGGCTGCTGAACTGCAGTCTCAGTCAGGTCTCATATCTCCACATCCCACAGAGCCAACCCCTCCCCCTTCCTACCCTCAGCAGCTGCAGGTAAGCTGTCCAGTTGTGTGTGTGCCTGACAGTTACTTGTCAGTTGCAATGGAGGCCGAAACTGACTTTCATAGCTGGCAAGGCTGACATCAACTTGGGCATGCTTTGATCTTGTGTCATTGCATAGCTTGGATGCTGTGTATACATGTCAGTCTGTGCATGTCTGCTGTTCTGCGACAGTTCCGTCTGTGCTTTGTCTGTCTGTTGCGCGCAAACATACTCTGTACAGAGACCACTGCATCAATGTTGTACAAGGCCAGCATGGTCAATGACTCATGCAACATTTGTCATGCACGCGCTCTGCAGGCTGCAACTGAGCTCTCTGTGCCAGCTTCAGCAGCGGCTTCACCAGTAAGTCATAGGGATACTGGAGGCGCCCACATGTCACAGGAGCTGCCCTCGTTCCATGACTGGAGCCAAGCAGGGAGCTTGTCCTCTGCCTTTGTCACATCTGCTGCTGTCACATCCACCACCATCACCTCACATCCCCGACCACAAGCTGCTGACTCAGCACCTCAGCTTCCTGCTGAACGTCCAGTGCAGCCTCAGCAGCAGCTGCCTGAAGCAGCAGAGGCCGTGTCTGATGGGCTGAGTCAGCAGGAAGGGGTGCCAGATGAGCTGATGGTGTTGCAATCAGAGGCTGCACAACAGGCGGCTGTCGCTCTGGATCCGCCAGTAGGGCTGGATGACAGGCAACAAGGTATGCAAATGCTGGAGGATTTGTTTCGCAACTTCACTGCTCCTGATCCCAGATATAGTCATCATGTCAAGGATGTTGCTGAACATCGTTACAAACTGCATTTGCTGTATAGTGACATGTTGTTGTAGTGACAGGTTGTCTGGGAGTTGTTGTATCGTAAAGTTACGGTGTATGTGATTGTTTTACTCTACGGCAGCTGCAGTCAACCAGCCCAACTTCTGTGGTTGTGAAAAATCTCACTTGCTCAAGCAATCAAGACAGACCAGCTTTGCTCTGCTTCATATTGCCAAAGCCCTGCCACTCCTTCTCAATGAAACTGATACACCTCCTCCCGCTTGTGTATCTAAATGAAAGATGGTGCTTTCACGGCACACAACTGCTGGTTTGCCATAGGGATAGCATTAGTTTCGTATGTATCAATTGATACAAGCTACCCAGGGCATGTTGGAATGTGCCAAAATTGTGCTTAAATCCAGATGACCCCTCGATGTTCAGGACTTTCTCTGAGCTCAATTCCCTGGGGGCTTGTTGGTACTCAAATGATGCATTACACTGGATTTTGTGTCACATTTTTATAAAGTGGAAATCTAATGTTATTCTGCAATTTTTTGTTTTGGAAAATGCTTTGAAAATTGGCATTGGCTTAGACACTTGTTGTGATGACGCTGTTTGCTGCTGTTCAGGCGGCAGTCCTCCAAGGCAGGCATTCAGCATCCCCTTCAGCGGTCAGTCAGATCCCCTTGCAGAGGAAGAAGACGACCTGTTTGGGGCTGGTCCCAGCCATGAGCCAGGGCCCTTTGGTGCAACAGCCCCACCAAGTGCCCTGCCTGCTTCTGAGCCGTCTTTCACCTTTGATGATGTTGACTCACAGTCCCAGCAGCAGCAGCAGTCTAGCCATCCCCAGGGTCAGCATGATGTGTCATCACATGTCATGCTGACTCAGCTTAGTCATCATCAGCAGCAGCATCCCAGTCAGGACACAGCCATGTGGCCTGAATCTCAGTCCCAATCTCAGTCTCAACCCCCGTTTTCAGCTGAGTCACAGTATCAGCCTCAAAACCTATTCCAGCCTCAGACTCAGTCTCTGAACCAGTTCCAGTATCAAGTGTGGGCTGCACACCAGTCCCAGCCACAGTCCCAGGGACAGCCCCAGCTGCCATTCCAGTCTCAGTCCCGAGCACAGTCCCAGGGACAGTCACAACCCCAAGCAGGCTTGTTCAGACCTGCCAGGCAATCTATTCATGGTCACGCGCAGGTACAAGCTCCTCAGTTGTTCATGCCACAAAGCTCTGCTACTCAAGGCACGGCCTACTGCCAGCCCCCTTCAATGCCAACTCTCCCTTTCCAGCAAGCCCCTTCAGAGCCCCCAAGTCTGCCTTTCCAGCAGCTGCAGTCAGCAAAGGCACAGCCCCTTTCAACACCTTCAAGTCTGCCTTTCCAGCTACAGACTGGGCCGGCACAAACCCCATGGGACTCCACCCAAACACAGTCACAGATACTGAATCCATCCCTGCCTCTTCAGCTCTCAGTGAACACTCAAAGGCTCTCATCTCCCCACGCTGTTGACAATGGCCAGCAGTCTCAGCCAGATGTATATGGTGAAGGCGCATTGTGGCCAGGGCCAAATCAGGTTGCTGCTGTGGAACAGCCCCAGCAGCAGGGCCAGTCCATGTGGTCCCACCAGGCTGCTTTTGCAGAGGCAGCTGTTGAGAGCCATGCCATTGCAGGTCAGAGACTTGATTCTCAGATTTCTGATGCATGAAGATGTCTTAGGGTTCATGGCTTCAGGTCTAGGGACTAATTCTTTTTACCTTTTCATCGGTGTCAAAGATCCTGTTATTGTGACGATACAATATATGATGTCAAGGCTGTGAAGGCCGGAGCATGAGCAAATGTGTTCACTGATGTTTGAGGACCTTCAAGAGTCTTGTCTAATTAGGTGTGTTACAAGTGTGGTACAAGCAAGACGTTGATTGCTGCCTTTGATGTAATGCATTCTCACTGATTCTTTCTTCACTAACATCCACTTTTCACCTGTGCACACAGCCCAACATTTCTGAGTCTTCCATCATTGATGCGCTTGGGTTGTGATGACTTGTCATTACAACTGTCAAGCACTGGTAGTGTTCAGGCGCGCAGTGTCTTGGCAATCAGGACATGATGTCATAGAGGGTAACCATGTAGTGCTGAAGTCGCTCAGATTGTTAGCTTTGCATGCAGAGTATGACCCCAACAAGGGGCCCCCAACTCTGCCAGGGGTGTCTTTAGGTGCACCTCAGCAGTACGATCCCTGGGCTGGGCAGCACGTCCCATCCCAGGGATTCAGCCCTCATCCAAGTCCTCTTTTTCCATCCCATGGGGCAAACCCCCTCAACCCCCCAGGCTACTCCTCAGGGCAGGTCCCTGCCGCCCCTGCGGCAGCTTCTTCCTTCCCAACAACCATGTCCAGCCCCTTTGCCCAGGCATGCTACCCCCCTCAGTCTGACCCCTGGGCATTTGAGCCAGAGCCCTCTTCTTCTTTGCTGCCTGCTCAGCCAGGGTACCCTCCATCTGTTCCAGCCCAACCAGTGAACCTTTGGGCCCCTGTGGCGACGTACCCTGGTGCTAATCCCTGGGACCCTTCGGCAGCTGGTAGCAGTCCCTGGGACTCAGGGGCGGCGGGTCAGGCCCCAGCTGCGCTGGGTGGGGAGTACGGGGGTCAGGGTTCTGAGTACAGATCACCTGATGGCCGGCCGGCTATATCCTTGATGCTGTTTGGGTTTGCTGGCAAGATGTATTGCTGGCGTCCTGCCACCTCTACTTCTTCATCAGGTCAGTCAGTCAGTCAGTCAGTCAGAGAATTCACATAGTCATCATGAACAAGGGTTGTAGGGGCCAGCTGAGACCAATTGACCTAAATGCATTAATTCCATACACACATGAAACAGAGTTGTCTGAACAATGTCACCATGGACAGAAGCATGAAAGCTGCTGTTCACAAGGATGGTAGGATGGTGTGACGCTGCAGGAAATAGTATACACCAGGTGAGCTCTGGTTTGAGGTATGCTTGCCTGCAAAACTCATTCTTCCTGTCTCCTCCTTCTTTTTCTCCTTCTTCTTCTTCTTCTTCTTCAGGTATGCATGCCTGCAAGTTTCGTTCTTCACGTACAAGCAGACGATACTTGAGGGCCTGATGCACGGCCCTGGGTTGATGAACATCAACTGCCCTTTTGCCCATGGGACTGAACGAAGCTTCATCAACATTCTGCGCTTTTGCCTGAGCCTTGTTGTGCTCAGTGCATGTTTTGCCACTTCACACAGATCCTTCTGAACATCTTCTCACCTATGGTGACTGCATAAGCCTGGCAGCGCAATCATGCTGTGCGCCTATCTCTGCATGTTTCATGCATGTCTGTCTGTCTGTCACTTCAAGCACGACACAGCTGCTGGCATTGGATCCCATCCTACTGCACAAAAGCAATGCCCATGTATAAGCTGTCAACAACTTGTTGATGAGACCTCATTCTCTTCGATGAGATTCTTACATTCTTGCATGAGACTCTTAAACCTTCGATTTGGACCCAAAAAAAGCTTATTTCCAAGTATAATGATTGGTATACAGGCATAACAGGAGGGGGCAATGGCTTTGGCGGCAGCAGTGTGGGGACTCTGCAGTTCCTGTCTTGGCCAAGACCTGCTACAGAAACCAACCCTGCACAGCAGCAGCAGCCAACACACCTGTCTCAGGCCCATCAGGTATACAAAATATGCCATTCAAGTTTTTTTCGTAAAATATATTGTAAGTAAAAAAAGGGGAACCAAAACCAGCAAAACACGAGAGATTACGAAGGATTGAGGTACGCCTTGCAGCTAGATGCATTTAGACCGCCTCCGCAAGATGGCTTTTGTTGGAGTGTTGCTGCTGTATGACTAGCCAACATGAAGCATGCATCATGCATTCACCATGTCTGCTGCAGTCTCATGCAGTTAACATGTGTCAAGCCTAGCAAGCTTTGCCTTATTGCTTTTATTGATCAGATTAAAAAGCAGTTGCAAAGGGTAAAGACGCATCAGTTTTTGTTTCCTTTCTGTAAGAATTGGTGCATGTTTGACACTACAGCTTCTGGTGCACATCATTGTCTGCAATCATAAGATGTCTAGCATAGCAAACGTTATCTCTCAATATAACAAGCAACTTTTGAATATTACTTTCTGCAGGGATCATCCATGTCTGCCACATATGCCCTGCTGACTCACTTTCCAGGGCCTCTCATGCCAAACACTCATAAGGACAAGGTCAGCCTTTCCATTTCTGCTCTGCATACCCCCACTCTTGCCTTTATGCTGATCTCTCATCCAGCACTGCAGGACTGCCCTCATGCAGCACTGGACAAGATGAGCCTTTGAGCCCTGCTCTGTATACGTCCCACTCTTGTGCTGGTTTGTTACGCATCACTGCCAATAAGAAGTCCAAAAGTTGTGTAGAAGGGAGACTCTGTCCGTAAAGCATGGACATCGTATTGGCAGCTGCAGCCACGACACATGAGAAATGATCAAAACCAATTTTTCCATCGTTCATGTCATTTTCCTCATGGTTCTCATGGGTGCAATGGATGATCACAGCAGTGCTGCAGCCACCAACTCCTCTTCTTTCTTCTTTCCGTCTGTGCCTTCATTGATGATTGACTTGAAAGCTCTCACAAGCATGCAGTATCAGTAGAGCGGCGGTGGTGCATGGTAAGCCATGCCTTACAGAGCTTCTACCAGCTTGTATAGTGGCCAATCAACACATCTACACCAAAAAAAAGTGTGTGCTTCAGGTTTTGAAGTATGTCAGTGAGGCTCGTAACAGCTGCCTAGAGAGGGAGCCCCTGTGCAGGGAGCCTGCTGAACTGCAGCTGCTGTGGAAGGTGGTGCAGCTGATGTGCCAGCACAAGGGGGATCTGCACTCTACCCTCACTCCTGGTGTCAATGACAAGCGGCCAGGTGAGATCTGCTTGTCTTCCTTCACTGCTTGACCCTCCAAAGGAAAAGCTGTGGAAGTTGGTAACAGCAGCAGTGCCACCAATGCTCACTGCTTTCTGTTGGAGCACCAAACCAGGTCAGGGCGACAATACTGGCTGAGGGGGCAGTCGTAATGAATAATCCGCCACAGTAAACCGTAACTAACCCCCTTCTTGGCAGTGGCAGTACCTGCTATATCAATGTTACGCAGTCTGTGACACCACTCATCTGTCACAGGATGAGATTGTGCTGTCTTTGCAGAGGCTCTCCTTGCTGCCATCCTAGCACCTGCACAGACCCACCCCAAACCTGCTGCTTCACCCTCAAATGACCCCTGGTCAGGTGGGTCAGCAGCGTTTGGGGGGTCACCCCAAGGGGTGTCATCAGAAGTGCTGCAGCCTCTGCCAGGCTTTGGGGATCTACAGCAGGCAGCAGTCCAGATGCAGCAGCTGCTGATGGCCGGCCACAGACTGGAGGCTCTCAGGTAAGCATCACTGTGACTGCAGACACTGAGTCACATCATAGGACAAAGCATAGCTCTTTGGGATGCAGAGATGTCACTTTTCTTCACAGAAAGCATTTCTTGGACAGCGTAAAGTTATACCAAACAGCGCCTGGGAGCAGCATAAAGGCGTTTCTACGTGGAAGAGATATATGAGGACTCAATTCAGGAAGACTGTATCATGTCAAGAAGCAGTCCTTGGCAGTCCTTGGCATCAGCCCAAAAAAATGCTTTTTTTTCCATATTGTATCATAACTGTTTCGCTGATCCAGCTGAGCGCCGATTGCAGTGAAGAGAGCCCTGTGCCTGTGATAAGGCTGTGATGCAAATGTGCTAGCTTGGAATCCTCCCTCCGGACAGACAGGAGTACGTTCATTGCATCATGCTCATTACGCAGAGGTTGATCACAGACACAGCAATGTCACATCATGTTGCAGTTGCATTTGTTCCATGGCTGTGGCAGGAAAGCAACAGAATCTAATGATGCTGCCAGCGTGACCCTACTGCTTTTTGGGCTCGGCCCAGTCACAAGTTGTGCACTCCACAAACATGACTGCCGTATGAGTGTGAAGCCATCTGTCAGCAGTACGTGTGATCCCTGTATCTACTGGCAGGATGTTTTAGTTGGCCGGGAGATGGAGACACCGTGTTGATGTACAGTCTGTACCTCACAGTGCAAGATGCAACACACCATGGGACTGATGTCATGTGTATCCTGCTGCAGGGTGGCAACTCACTAGACAGTCTTCATATTACAATACACGGATCAAGTCACCATGGATCCATGTCACATGTATTTGGCTGCAGGGTGGCAGTGGCGGGGAAATTGTGGGGACCTGCGTTGTTACTGGCGCGCCATTGCAGTGATAAAGCCTTTCTAGAAACTGCTGCAGCCATGGCAGAAGGCAGCACCACAATGGGTAGCCCCCTTCACACCCTCACCCTCCTCATGAGCGGGAAAGCAGACGCTGTGCACGCTGTGCCTGCTGAGCCTGGATCAGATTCAAATTCAAAGCAGCAGGCTGGCGGTGCTGCTGTAGCATCAGTGCAGTATGGCAGTCCTTTTGCACAGCCGGTGCAGACTGATGCTGGTGGCGTGCTGAGTCAGTGGCGAGGTAATTTGGCTATCATGGCAGCTAACAGAGTAGCTGGGGAGGAAGCTGCTATGGTGAAACTTGGAGATCGACTCTGGCAGGAGAGGTCCCAGGTGTGCAGCTGCAAATGCCCTGCATTTGCATGCTTGCAGCCTGCACACCACTTTTGCTCTTGGCCTCGGCCTGAGATGAGAGTAATACTTGTATTTGCCACCTAGCCGTACCCCACAGGGAAGCCCAACCCACCTTACCCTTGGGCTTTTCTTCAATCGATGCCAAGAGATGAACTTTTATTTTCTTTTCTTGGGCTCCTAGTCACACAGCAACATCTAGTGATGTGCTGCACACTATTTTTATATCAACTTTGGTGATGTGAAAAAACAACATCCTCATGGCTTACTGACATGCCATGCTCAGAATGTCCTGCACTGTATCTCACCGTGCAGTTGTGACCCCCAATCGTGGTCAAATCACCATTTGGCAGTCAGCCTACCACTAACACTCAAGTGTCCTGACATTTGGTGCTATGCTGCAAGCCCTGATGGCTTACTGGTATGCTTTGCCAAAGATAACTTGCACAGTATCTCACCATGTGATCGTGACTCTCAGCTGTGTCTGATGCATCAATGCAGTTGTCATCACCTGGTGACACGACAGAGACATGCAAACCCCAATGTGCAAGCACCTTTTGTGTGCAAAGACCTGTATTGCAGACATTTGTTGTGCAAAACCCTGCTGTGCAAACTTTTTGCCAGGCAGAAGCCTGTTGCGCAAAATGTTGTTTTGCAAGGCAAGGTATGTGATTGATATGCAGGCCCGCCACGTATGCGAAATCCTGTTGTGCAAGAACCTGTTGTGCAACGCAAGGTATGAAATGGTATGCAGGCGGTGGCAGGCCAAATATGCTATGTACTGGCAGGCCTGTATACTGTGCCTGGTGTCACATCTCTGTGAATATGAGGATGGTATGCAGGCGGTGGCAGGTCACATATGCTACGTACTGGCAGGCCTGCATACTCAGCCGCATGGCCCTGCCTCTCAGCTGTGCCTGGTGGGGGCTGATCACCGCACCTGCCCCCGCCGATTTGCCACCATCCCCGCCTTGCAGCGCTCTGAAATACTAGAGTGGGCACGCTCACAAGGTAGGGACAGGGAAATCTTTTGTAAAGTTCTTTTAAGATGCAGAAGTAGCCGCGTCTTCTACTGAACCAGAAGATGCATGGCTTGCATGCATTGGATTTGTTGTCCTGTGGTCTTTGTATGTTACTTAAGTTGCTACATCTGGAAATTAGCTGTCATTGTGCGCAAGTATTGAGATTGTGCGACTCTGAGATCAGCTGCAGATGAAGTGTCATGATGCTGCTCTTTTGCACCTCCCCCATGCAGTGCTGTGCAGTTTGTAAGTTGAGCACGCTGAGTGGCTATCTTCAGAGTGCCTACAGATTGTACTTTTTGGCAAAGTTAATACACCAATTTCAGCAATTTGGTAATGTTGCGATACATGTGTGCTTTTGCACGCTTGCAAGGTTTTGCCACTGACGCATACACATTGAGTCCTTCCAACCAAGACAATATTGGACACATCCCCTACACGCAGTCAACAGGCATGGCTGTTAATGTAGCTGCGATGTGGCTGCAAACCCTGGCACACTCTCATCACTGTGACTGGTCAACTGCATGGCTCAGTTTGATGACTTGATGCTGCTGCCTTGCGACTTGCTGCATTCACCAAAACTGCTGAACTCTGCAGCAAGACTCTTGGAGAGCTGGGTCCTCATCAGGCTCTTGCATCACCAATCAAACTCTGCAGCACAAGATGTTCATCACAAATTTGCACCGCCAATCAAATCTGCAGCACATTAGTGGGGTTCATCAGGCATTTGGGCCCTTGGTCAGCTCTGCAGCGCATTAGTGTTCATGCAGGCAACTCCAGCTACACGCTGCAGCATGGGCTGATGCTGCTGCCTTACAAGTTCCTGTACGCTGCTCAGCTGGCTGAGCACGGGCTCATCTCTGAGGCGGCTCAGTACTGTGGGGCCATTCAGCAAGCCCTTGGGGCTGTTCCCAAGCTGCCCCCCGGACTGGTAGTCTGCCGGGCTTTCACACAAGACCTGCTGGAGAGGCTGCAGACCTACGCTGCTGTGAGTACATCTCTGTTGTGCGCTGTCGCTTTCGTTGCATACACACTCAGGTCATTGTACATTCCCGACCCACATATATCATTGAAGTTTCCTGTTTCCTAAGTTGTTGAGGCCAGACAGCTTGTGGTGCCGACAAGCATGGCTTGGGTCATGTTTCACACTAGTGGTCATGCCTGCAACAACTTGGATGTGCCTGTTTACTCTGCTGCACACCAGAACAAATACTATTATCACTGTTGTAGCACTGCTGTAAGAATGTTGTGGAGGATTCAGCTGGCTTGTCTACTACGTGCCTTTGTGTGGTCTCTACATCAAGCTGTGCAGACCAGTGGCTATGTGCTTTTCCAAAGTCAAGCCACTTTGTCTGTGCTAATCAAGCGTAGATGCTCCTGCCTTCCACAACAAGCCGTGACAAATTTGAGCGGCAAAGTCACCCAACCCTAAAATGCCAAAGTCACCAAACCCTAAAGTGCCAATGTCATCCAACCCTAAAGTGCCAATGTCATCCAACCCTAAAGTGCCAATGTCATCCAACCTACTCACAGTCAGGATGTACGTCTCACATGTCCTTCTAAACCAGGAGATCTGATGAGTCAGATCTGGCACCATACCCCAGACTGTACAGTACTACATAAATTGGAAAGTTGTTTAAATGAAGCTGCATGTCTGCAGGCCCACAACATACCACTGCAGATGTCAAGGTCTGGATCTGTGCTGAGCATCTCAGGGGTAGGCAGGTGGCTAGACAGGGGTCTCAGCAAGCTCATGGGGGGCCCTGAGCAACCCCCCCAGTCAGGCCCTGGCTCAAGTGGGTCTACCCGGTCCGAGATTGACCCCTATGTGGCCAAGAGCAAGCACCGCAGGAACACTAGTGACCAGCACCTGGGGTCTGATACCCCCAAGGTGGGTGAAGACCTTGTCAAGATCATCACAAAGATCGTAATAATAAATATAATGATAGTGATAACGATAGTGATAACAATAATGATGATGATAATGAGAGCGATAACAATAATGATAACGATAACAATAATGGTAATGATAATGATAATGATAAAGATAATGATAATGATAATAATAATAATAACAATAATAATAATTAAAACGCTTTCCAGCTCATGATGAGCTAGGTACGTGCAGGACAAGTCTTGTCTCTCCAGAGCAGCCTGTCTTGCGCATGCCTATAA